>Ga0209011_1000169_pt1 | contig 31138 bp, 31 predicted proteins | sample BlaSpr_A8_OM1_M3_FD_187986 | JGI IMG/M metagenome (GOLD analysis project Ga0209011, IMG submission 187986) | Forest soil microbial communities from Thunder Bay, Ontario, Canada - Black Spruce, Ontario site 2_A8_OM1_M3 (SPAdes) (version 2) | ecosystem: Environmental > Terrestrial > Soil > Boreal... | reverse complement strand
CGGTGCGGAACCAGCCCTTGAAATCCGCGCACCACACGCGGTTGGGTCCGTCCGCATGCGCCAGCGGCTCGCTGTACGGGGCGGTGCGCACGCGCTTCCTGCGGGGCACCACCAAACCTTCGCGCTGCAGCAGCGCTCCGATGGTGCTGGCCGCGGGCCAGCTTCGCCCGGGCTCGTCCCGCTCCAGAATGCGCTTGAGCTTCCGCGGTCCCCAGCGCATATGCGCCTGCCGCAGCCCCAACACCCGCTGCTCGATCTCTTCCGGCATCTGGTTGCGATGGCGGTGCGCGGCGCGGCTCTGCTCCAGCAGACCGGCGGCTCCCGCTTCGCGGTAGCGCCGTAACCACACATACCCGGTCTGGCGCGTGATCTCGTACCGTTCACAGAGTTCGCTCATGGTGCGTTCTCGCAACTCGTGCTCAAAGACAAATCGAAGTTTTTCTTCCATAACACTGCTCGTTTTCCATGGCATGCGCTTGTTTTACACGCAGTCGCCAAAGTTCTTGCAGTGTCAGGGATGCTCCCGGTCTATTCTGTCAGGGATGTGCCCGGTCTGTACCGAAGAGGAGGGGGCCCCCTCCCCCTAGGTTTTTCACAAGTGTTGATTCTAAACCTAGTTAAAGTCCTTTGTTTTGATACACTTTTGCAAGTGTTGATTCTAAAGGTGGTTAGCCGAGAGTGGATGGACCCCTTCTCGGTTTGGGAAAAGGCGCGTGAACCCCCCTCCGCAGGGCGACTAAATCATGAGTGACAAATTTAGGGGAGGTCTGGATTCGAGGCGTACTACTTTACAGGACTAATATATAAGAGCAGTAACCGTCTTGTCAACAAAAATCTGGCATGATAATTGGCGGTCGGATGAAGGAAACGGAGCATTCTGATTGAATCCAGCGCGAATACGGGCTAGCATCAAGTCATGGCGAAGGTAAAGGAATCCGACATCGAGAAACCGGTTCCGGTGACTGATGACGAAGACGAGGCGACGCTAGCCGCCATCGATGAAGGCATCCGCGACGCTAAAGCGGGCCGAAGTGTTCCTACCGAGGAAGTTCGCAAGTTGTTGCCAAAGTGGATTACCGGCTCCTCTACACGCAAAGAGCGCTAAGCGATCTAGCCGAAATCATCGGGCACATAGCCGAAGACGATGATGAGGCGGCTTCGCGTTTTGGCAAGTCTCTGCTTGACCACGTAGACCTTTTGACCGATTTTCCTCGCATGGGTGGGACAATCCGCAAGCGATCGCGTGTGCGCAAACTGTTACACAGCCCGATTCTGGTCTACTACCAAATCCGCGAAGATAAGCGGGTAGTCGAAGTTCTGCACTTCCGGCATGGGTCGCGAACGTCGCCGAGATTTTAGATGCGTTGCGGGCAGGCGCATTTGGTTAGGGAAGAAGCATGAAAAAAACAGCTAGCAAGCCGACGCACGTGACGCGCGGAAACGTGATGGATGATCTTGGTTTTTCGCCGGAGAACGCAACGGCCTTAAAGTTCAAAGCGGAGTTGTATCGAGCCATCCTGAAATATGCGAGAAAGTATTCGCAAAAGGACTTGCAAGTGATTCTGGCAGAGCCGCAACCGCGGGTCAGCGAATTGCTGAATGGGAAGATTGCGAACAAGAGCGTGGACAAGCTGCTGTACTATGCGGGGCGGTTGGGGATCGAGGCTAAGGCGACGTTCGCGCAGAGTCGCAGAGATGTGGTGGAAAAAGAGCTGGCAATGGCAGACTGAAGGCATGTTTTGTTGCTTCAGGAAGTCAAAACTGCGCCCTTTATAAACGACGAGAAGAAAGACCCACCCTTGCACAAACCGCAAGGATGGGGCGCCGGCGGACTGTCAAGCGTGACGGCGAATTATCGCGGCGAGTCCGAGAGCGGCGAGGAGGAAATAGGCGGCGGAAAGAAAGTAATACCCGACGCGTATTTTCGGCCAAAGCCACATCGGTAGCTGGTCAGCGAATTTGTCGCTCCAGTTTTCGCTCCATCGTGGCGCCGGGACAGCTTCTTCGGAATCGGGTCTCCAATGCGACGCGATCCAGATTGCGCGGAAGTTCGCAAGCAGCAAAGCTGCGAAGAGCACTTTTATGATGCTTGGACCGGAAACCAACATGTCCATGACATATAGAACTAGAAGGCAACCCGCCGCATAACGACTGCGCTCGCGTACACCGACTCCACCGAGGTAAAAAACCAGAAACACAAATCCGCCCAGAAACGGATGACCGGAGATGACCAAGACAACAAACGAAAGAACAGCGATAACTGCACACACCCAGTAGCCTTGCGCTCCTAGATAATCCACGTCACTGCTCGACTGAATGGACGGCCAGAACAGACTTTTAAGGCGGCTCTCGCTTCGCGGCATGGAGTCGGACAAGCCGAGCGTTTGCATGGGCAGGATTAAATCTCAGTTCTTGCATGCAGTCGAGGGAAAAATCTGAAGGGCGGCAGCGGGAAACGTCAAAACCGCACCCTTGCAAACAACGCAAGCGTGCGGCACCCTCCTGTGGCTGTCGTGAACCGTTCATTTTTTCCTTTGTCTTGCCGCCTGTTGTTTCCAATATTTGAGAGTTTTATTCAGCTTTTGAATTTTTTGCGTTAGCTCTGTGTTCTGGGTCCCGAGGCGTTCGAGTTCGGGTTGAAGGTTGCGCATTCGAAAGGCTTGCTGCTTTTGGGCTATGTCCAACTGCTCGATAACGTGGGCAACCTGCTTGGCAGTGGTCTCCCGGTCTGGCTCATCCATTAGTCTGGCTGATGCGGCAATCTCTTCAAACCTCTGAAGGCTCAATGTGCGCTCAATTGTGCCCGCACCCAATTTGTCGCGCTTAATGTCCTCGTGCGATTGTCCAGGGCTTTGAAAATAACTGCGAGCAATCTCTGTCATAGTCGGGGGACGTTTAACAAGCAGAGTTGCAAGTCTCGCTGAGAGTAGCTGGTTCGGAAATATTCCCGCGTCAACTAAAGGGACATCAGCAAGAAATAGATAAGGCAGCACAAACTCTAGCGCCTGCTCGACGCTGAGAATAAACTGATATTCGCGTTTCTTTCGGAGTTTGAGGAGCTTGCGAGAGTCCAGTGTCATGAAAAGCACGCGAGGTCCCAGTTCATCCGCCGGAAATTGTTTAGCGGCCTCCACGAGATTCGCCACGCAAGAGACGTCGTGCCGAATTACCTCGTCTGAGACATTCGCCTGTTCGTGGATAAAGTCCCAGTATTGGTCCAATGTCCACCTGCCGCTGGCCATCGTATTGCGCAGCTCTATCCAAAGATCATTTACGGTTTCTTGCGGATACTCTTTGAAGTCCGTGTCGAGGACGAGCCCAATTGCCTGCAACTTTTCGGCGATCCGGCTATAGTTGGGTGGTGTCAGGGGTATGTCTTTGCAGATCGAATGTTGCTGTCTGCAGACTTCTATACTATCTAGGTAACGACCATGGTTTAGACAATATTCTTGATAGAGCCATGGATTCCAGTCTATTAAGCGTGCACTGGGTGTCCCTGACTTGAACTGCGAGACGACGCCCCTGAGTGACGTCTCGTATTCTTCGATCGTGAAGGGATAAACATAAATCTGAACTCCCAGCTTTGAAAATCTATTCGCCAGATCCTTTACGACCTCGTGATAAGAACTAGCGGAAACTAAAAGTGAGTACAAAACGTTTGTATCAACATAGATTCTTCGTTTGGTTAGTTTGTCGACCTGATACGCCGATGCCGATGCCGTCCGATTCAAGTAATATGCGGCAAGGACATTGTGAAACACGGCAGCGATGTATAAGTTGTTCGCTTCCGAGCTTTGCTTGAGCCCGCGAATAAAAGCTACTTCCCAATCGTTAAACAGGCGTTCGTCTATATCTGCGATGCTTCGGCGCAAAATCCATCGGAAGCGCTTAAATGTGCTTGTATCAGTCTCGAATAGGCGATAGGTATCTCGAAAGTAATTCGCCATCATTCGAATTTCCGAGAACACGGCACATAGATAATTCTCGATAAGCTCGGGTAGTTCGACTCCCTGCACTGCGTTCTCTGATTGAAATTGCGAGACTATCGATTGCCGAACATCCTGGACGCAAGCTTCCTTAGCGGTGGAAAATTCCTCCTGTGCCGCGGCGATATCCTTTTTAAAAGCATCACGGACCTGATATGCAGCCTTTCCCTTGCCTGGTACGGCCTCCACCATAGACATTGTCGGAATCATCTTCTCGATTTGTGTCACCTGAGAAATCGGCTGGTTAGTGGCGCGCCCCCACTCTAGGATCTGGTCGCTCGTGAGAGCCTGGTGACTCTGCAGTAGGCAATCGACTATCAGCAGCTCGAGAACTCTCATTCTTGCCTCTGACGTTTGAGGATGCGCGACAAATACAGCGTGGATGAGGCTCGAGTCCTTTACAGTGCGCGGGTCAAGAAAGTTAACGTTGAACAGCTTCAATTTTTCGTTCGATCTCGGAACGAATTCACCTACGAACGTGAAGGTCGACATGGTTCGATCACAATGTGCGATTAGACCGTCGCTAACATAAATTCGACCTTCTTCAAGGCCCTTCTCGAACACGGAGATGTTCTCAAATGGTTTGCCTACTAGTTCTAACTTTGCAGGCAGTTCTACCGATTCAATGTGTCCGTAGTCCAGAAAAACCCTGCAATCAGGGAATCCTTCCGCACACAATGCGTGCCAGCTCTGCATGAATTCAATGGCCGCTCGCAGCGCGACTGTAGGTTTGTCAAGGACGAACCAAAGAGCGTCGCCGTCTGCCTTGTAAAAACTACCTTTGGGGTATGAAACGATCGCGTCTGGGAACATGGAACGCGAGGACTGAAAGAGCCTTTCAAGCGTGGACTTGCGTATTTGTGGGTCGTCTTTGTCTCTAGCACCAAGAAAGGCCTTGCTACCGCACAGATCAATTTTGACTATCGCATGCGGCATCGCATACCTCCTTAAAGGAATTCACGGGAGTCCGCGCCAGCAGATAATGTGTTATCTTATTTTATAAGTATCCTCAATAACAGCCAAGCTGGCTACCCTATAAATCCTCCGGGGAGAATTGCGAAAACGCGTCTGGCGCTGCCTCTTCGAATCTTGTTAGGCGGCTGCGGAAGACGAAGCGGACGGTGTCGGTGGGGCCGTTGCGCTGCTTGGCGATGCGGAGCTCGGTTTCTTCGCGCTCTTCGGGGGTGGCGCCGGCTTTGAAGAAGTGGGGGCGGTAGATGAACATGACGACGTCGGCGTCCTGCTCGATGGCGCCGGATTCGCGGAGGTCGGAGAGCTGGGGGCCGCGCTCGTCGCGTTCGGGGGCGCGAGTGAGCTGGCTGAGGACGAGAACGGGAATTTGCAGCTCCTTGGCGAGACCTTTTAGAGCACGGGAGATGCTGGCGACTTCTTCCTGGCGATTGCCGAAACGGCCGCGCGCGGTGATGAGCTGGAGATAATCGACGATGAGGAGCGAAAGACCTTTGTCGCGCTTGAGGCGGCGGGCTTTTGCGCCGATTTCGAGGACGGAGATGGAGCCGGCGTCGTCCACCCAGATGGGGGAAGAGGAGATGGTGCCGAGGGCCTCGGTCATGCGGCGCCAGTCTTCGCGGGAGAGATGGCCGGTGCGGAATTTGTGGGCGTCGATCTGGGCTACGGAGGCGACGAGGCGTTGGAGGAGCGATTCCTTGGACATTTCTAGGCTGAAGATGGCGACGGGCTGGCCGGAGCGAATGGCGATGTTTTCGGCGAGGTTGAGGGCGAGCGCGGTTTTTCCTTGCGAGGGGCGCGCGGCGAGAATGAGCAGCTCGGAGGGCTGAAGGCCGGAGGTGAGCTTGTCGAGCTCAACGTAGCCGGTGGGGATGCCGGTGATGCTCTTGCCTTCGCGGAAGATTTTTTCGAGGCGCTCGAAGTTGTCGCGGACGATGTCCTTGATGGGGAGGAGGCCGACGCGAATGCGGTCTTCGGCGAGCTGGAAGATGGAAGACTCGGCGTTGTCGAGGATGGCGTCGGCGCCGTCTTCGCCCTCGAAGGCGCGCTGCTGGATATTGTGCGTGGCGTGGATGAGATTGCGGAGGATGGCTTTTTCTTTGACGATGCGCGCGTAGTGCTCGACGTTGGAGACGCGGGGCATACCGTCGGCGAGGGAGGCGAGATAGGGCGCGCCGCCGGCGGCTTCGAGATCGCCGCGGCGGTGGAGCTCTTCGGTGAGGGTAATGAGATCGATGGCTTGCTGGCTTTCGCCGAGGGCGATCATCTGGGTGAAGACGCGGCGGTGTTGGTCGAGGAAGAAATCTTCGGGCTTGAGATTTTCGATGGCGGCGTTGAGGGCGTTGTTGTCGAGAATGACGGCGCCGAGGACGGAACGCTCGGCATCGAGATTGTTGGGGAGAGGCTTTTCGAGGGCGGAGTCGGAGGGCATGGGTTGTTGTTATTTCGCTTTAGTTTCGCCTACGGTAACACAATCCCCTTTTGCCACGCAAGACCGGCTTGCGCACGGATCCCGCGGCAGATGGAAAATTTTCAGGTGGCGAGGATTACGCTGGGCTCGACCAATTTCCTGTTTGTTACTGCGTGATTGTTGGGCGCATTGTGCGTGGAATGAGGGCGCGCGTCAATTGGAGTGGGTGTGCATGGTTTCGGAAAATGGTGCAAAAGTTTTTTTGAGAAAGAAATTCAAAAAGAAAGGGCGTTGCGTTCCTTCGCTATCGCTCAGGATAAAGCTGCGCCCCTACAACAAAACTGAAAGAAAACTTGCCCGCAATTACTAGGATTCTTTTTCGACTTGGGCTTTTACTTCGGCGGTTACCTCGCGGAAGATTTTCACGGTGACGGGATATTCGCCGAGGGCCTTGATGGATTCGCGGAGATGGACCTGGCGCTTGTCGATCTTGAAGCCTTGCGCGGCGAGAGCTTCGGCGATGTCGGCGGAGGTGACGGAGCCGAAGAGTTGGTCGTTCTCGCCGGTCTTGCGGGTGAAGCGCACGGCGACGCCGTTGATGAGCGCGGCTTGCTTTTGCGCGGCATCGAGCTCGGTGGCGGTTTTCTTGGCCAGCGAGGTGCGAATGCGCTCGAGGGCTTTCATGTTGCCGGTGGTGGCTTCGATGGCGAGCTTGCGCGGCAGCAGGAAATTGCGGGCGTAGCCGGGCTTGACGGTGACGATGTCGCCGCGGTGGCCGAGTTTGTCGATGTCTTCTTGCAGAATGATTTGCATGGCGTTTCCCTTTGCTCCTGTTAAAAGCGCCCGCCTTGGAAGGCGGCCGCTACATGTGTCTTTGCTGCGAGGTCAGCACTGCGTTTGCGATCGCGTCGTGCTTACACCTCAAAAGCGGGAGCTGCGCTCCCGCACTCCAAAAACCTAGGCCTTGGGCGCTTCGGTTGCGGCTGGTGCCGCTGGTACCGCGGGCGACACGTGTGGCGCGGCGGTGGGCGTTGCCGGTGGATGCGCGCCAGCGGGCACTACCTGACGCGGGGCGTGCGTGCCTGCGGCGCTGCCGGCGAAGGGCATCAGCGCGATGTTGCGTGCGCGCTTGATGGCGACGCCGAGCCAACGCTGGTGGCGCGAGCAGACTCCGGTCATGCGGCGCGGGAGGATTTTGCCGCGCTCTTGCACGAACTGCGAGAGGATGTCGGCGCGCTTGTAGTCGATGAAGTCCATTTTTTCGACGCAGAACTTGCAGACTTTCTTTTTGCGGAAATACTGGCGCTTGCCGCGCGGGCGTCCGCCGGGACCGCCAGGTCCACCCGGGCCGCCCTCGCGACGAGGACCGCCGTGAGCGCCGCCGGGGCCGTGTCCACCACCGTGACCACCAGGGCCGTCACGTCTAGGTGCGCCGCTCGGGGCTTGCGATTGCTGCTTTTGCTCTTCTGCCATAACTGCCTGCCTTTCTAAATTCGTGCGAAAACTCTTTCAAATCCAAGAGCCCGCTTCGGAAAGCGGGCGCTACAAATGCTCGCTAGCTTGCTGCGGCCTGCTCTGGCGCAGGAGCCGCGGGAGCTGCAGGAGCGGCGGTAGCGCGGCGCGGACGACGGGCGGTGCGCTGCTCGCGTTTTTGGACGAGCTTTTTCTGGCGCTTTAGATCTTCGTCCAGGCGAACGGTCAAGTATTTGATGACCACGTCTTGCACGCGAAGGCGGCGCTCGAGTTCGGCAATGAGCTCGTGATGCGCGGTGCGAATCTGCTGATAGACGTAGATGCCCTCGCGATGTTTGGCGACGCGATAAGCGAGCTTGCGCGTGCCCCAATGCTCGGTCTTTTCAATCTTGCCGCCCTTTTCCGCGCAAGTGTGCTCGATGCCGGAAAGGACTTTCTTGATTTCGTCTTCCGGCGTGGCGGGACGGACGATGAAGATCAGGTCGTACAAACGCTCTTCCATGTGAGGACCTCTTTCCTTCTGTTCCCGGGCGCGTGGCCCGTGAAAATCTAGTTGCGCCGCTTCGCGGCTGCCGCCAATTACATGCATAGCGTCTTGCGGCGCTGGCCGGGCTAAAGCCTGCCTGTGCAGGCAGGCCCGGCCCCTACATCTCGGCTTCGCCTTCCAGAGGCTTGCGACGATTGAACTTCGTCATCGCGGCGTCGATTCCTTCTTTCAAAATCGTTTCGACGGCGTTGCCGGCTTCGTCGATCATTTCCGCGGCTGCTTCCAGCTCCGCTTTCTTCATCGGTCGAAGGACATATTCTCTTCGACTGTCGAGCTGGTGCTCCGGACCGCAACCCAGGCGAAGGCGCGCAAATTCTTGCGTGCCGACGGCGCTGATCACTGACTTCGCGCCGTTGTGGCTGCCGGCGCTGCCTTCCGGATGAATCCGGATGGTGCCCAGCGGCAACTGCACCTCGTCCCACATCACCAGCAAATCGCTTACATCCAGCTCGTACTTGGCCAGCAGCTCTCGTACGGAGATGCCGCTGAGATTCATGTACGTTTGCGGCTTGGCGAGGAGAATTTCTTCTCCGGCCAATTTGCCGCGGCCAACGAGGGCCTTGCCTTCGGGACGCTCAACACGAATCACAGCGCGATTCGCGAGCTCGTCCACGGCCATGAAACCCAAGTTATGCGGCGTCCACTGATACTCGGGATCGGGGTTGCCAAGTCCGACGATGAGCCGCATATGATTTATAAACCCCGATCGAAAGCGACCTAACGGTTAAAGTCGCGCCAAGCTAGGGTGCAGCATTGCTGCGCCTCTACTCTCGAGAGCGCGCACGTTACTTCTTTTTCTCCTTGTCGCCCTTGTCGGTCTTTTCAGCAGCCTTGGGCTTGGCTTCGCCTTCGGCAGCTTCTTCGCCTTCGACTTCTTTCTTGCCCTTCTTGATGACTTCGGGCTCTGCCGGAGTTGCGGCTTCCGCGGCGACGGCCTCGACGGGCTTCTCTTCTTCGACCTTGAGAGGCACGACGTGCGCGATAACCTGCTCGGGGTCGGTAAGCAGCTTCAGTTTTGTAGTGTCGATTTGCAGATCGCGCGCGCGGAGCGCTTGATTCAGCATCAAGCCGCTGACGTCCACTTTAAATTCGGTCGGAATGTCGGCTGGCAAGCATTCGATTTCAACTTCGCGGGTGACCATTTCGAAGACACCGCCCTGCTGCTTGACGCCGGCAGGATCGCCAAAGGTGTGCACGGGAACTTTCACGCGCATGCGAACGTCCATGGCGATGCGCAGAAGATCGACGTGGAGCAATTTCCCGCTGACCGGATCGGTGAGCCAGTCCTTGAGTATGGCAGGCTCATGTTTGCCGCCGAGATCGACCTGAAAGAGCGTGTTATGGCCGCTTTCGGAGCGCAGGATGGTGTTGACCTGTTTGGCGTTCACGGACAGCGTGATGGCTTGGCCTTTGCCGCCGTAGAGGACGGCGGGAATTCTGCCGGTCAAGCGCAAGCGGCGAGCCTCGTTTTTTCCGCGCTCAGCGCGGGGGGCTGCTTCTACTATTACTTTGTCTTGATTCTGTGCCATGCGATCTTTCCCTTCTTGTCTTCCCGCTGGCCGGGCTGAAGCCTGGCCTCTACAGTCTTGCTGCCAACATCTTCAGACGAAAATCTAGATGAAAAGCTCGCTGATCGACGTTTCTTCGTGGATCGAGCGAATGCCGCGCGCGAGCAAGTCTGCTACGCTCAGCACTTTAAGTTTGCCCATTTGCTTCGCAGCTTCCGATATGGGCACGGAATCGGTCGCCACGACTTCCTTGATCTCCGACTTGGCGATGCGATCGATGGCCGGGCCGGAGAGCACGGCATGAGTACACGCCGCATATACCTGCGTGGCGCCTTCGCGAATCAGCGCTTCCGCGGTTTTTACCAGCGTGCCCGCCGTATCGATGATGTCGTCCACAATCAAGGTGCTGCGACCGCGCACGTCGCCGATCAGGTTCATAACTTCGCTGACGTCGACATCGACGCGGCGCTTGTCCACGATGGCCAGAGGCGCATCGAGGCGCTTCGCGAAGAAACGGGCGCGTTCCACGCCACCAGCGTCCGGCGAAACGACGGTCAGATTTGGCAACTTCAAGTGCCGAAAATGCTCGACAAGAACAGGCGAACCGTACAAGTGGTCCACCGGAACGTCGAAATAGCCCTGAATCTGCGGCGCGTGCAAATCCAGCGTGAGCGCGCGGCTGGCGCCTGCCGTTTCGAGCAGGTCTGCGACGAGCTTCGCGGAGATCGGGACGCGCGGCTTGTCTTTGCGGTCCTGCCGGGCGTAGCAGTAGTACGGCAGCACCGCGGTGATGCGCCAAGCGGAAGCGCGTTTGAATGCGTCAATCATCAGCAACAGCTCGAGCAGGTGGTTGTCCACCGGGTAGCTGCACGGCTGCACGACGAAAACATCGGCGCCGCGAACGTTTTCGAGAATTTGAAAATGAATCTCTCCGTCGCTGAAGCGGCCTAGCTTGGCTTCACCGAGCGGCACATTCAAATGCTTGCAGATGCTCTTTGCAAGCGGCAGATTCGCCGTTCCCGAGAAAATCTTAAACCGGTCGTCGTTCACGAAGCGATCGCTCCAGGTCCGCCAAGAAGCAGCGGATTTTAAACAGCGGCCGACCCTAACAGCAAGATATACCCGACAATTTGTCTTAGATAGCTGTGACGCGAAGACGCTGCGGTTCAGAGGGCTTGCGCACCTGTTAGGGCGCGCTTTGGAGCTTGCGAAGATACCTGTCGCGCGAAATTGTTTCGCAAACGAAGGTGTGTTCGTCCTGAAACCCGACAGCGGCTCGGCGCGCCAACGCTGGGCTCGGGAAAACTCCAAACACCGCCGAACCGCTACCCGCCAGCGAGGCTTCTGTAGCTCCTCGTTGAAGCAAAGCCCTCTTGATTTGAGCTAGTCGAGGGTGACGCTGAAAAACCGGCCTTTCAAAGTCGTTGGAAAGGCCGCTTTCCTGCGCGCTCCAGCATAGAGCACAGAACTTCCAAAGTTTAGGGGTAGCGCGGTTTTTTGTCAATGCAGGGGCCCTTAGCCAGCGGTAGGCGTCGGGAGTTGGGACGTGGATGTCGCGCGGCGAGACAACCAATAAGGTGAGCTTGGGAATGTCTGGCAAAGGGTAGATTTCGTCGCCGCGACCAATGCCCAGGGCACGGCCGCCGAAGAGGAAGAACGGGACGTCGGCACCGAGAGAAGCGGCAATTTCCATCAATCTTGGGGCAGGGATTGTACGGCGCGTGAGCTGCAAGTATCCGTGCAGCGCTGCCGCGGCATCGCTTGAACCGCCACCGAGACCGCGCCCTGCGGGAATCCGTTTGCGGAGGTCGATCTCGACGCCGGAGCGAGTATCGAGTTCGCGCCGCAATGCATCTACCGCCGTATAAACCAGATTTTTGCGGACGGGTTGGAGCGAAAGGGACTCATTGCCCCGAATGGTGAGACAAATACCGGAAGTCTTGGAGGCGCGCAGGCGCAAATCATCGTGAAGGGAAATGGTTTGAAAGATGGTGCGGAGTTCGTGGTAGGCGTCCGCGCGCTTGCCGAGAATGTCCAGCCGGAGATTAACTTTCGCGAAGGCTGGGATTCGGATTTCGCGCATGCGCTATTGCGGCTTGGCTTCTTGGACGGACGATTTCTGAGCTACGCGATGCTTGGTTTGGCCGAGTTTCTTCTCGATTTCAGCGATCTTGTCGTTCTCGATGTCGGCGGGCAGAGCATGACGCCATTCAGAGAGAGATTTTTCCCACTCGGCGGCGGCGAGCTCATTGCGGCCGAGCTTGGCGTAGACGTCGCCGAGGTGTGAATGGATGGTGGGATCGTGACTGTCGCGTTCCAGAGCCTTGTGCAGAGTGGCTTCGGCTTCGCCGAGCTTGTTCTGCCTGTAGTAGATCCAGCCCATGCTGTCGAGGTAGGCGCCGTTGTACGGTTCTTCCTTCAAGGCGCGCTGGACAAGGTCGGCGGCTTCGTCGAGGCGTTGCCCTAGATCGCCGAGCATATAGCCGTAATAGTTGAGCACGGAAGGGTTTTTGGGATTAACGGCGAGGGCTTTCTTGAATTGGTCCTCGGCGCGGTCGAAGAATTTCTGGCGCTCGTAAATGGCGCCGAGAACAAACCACACCATCTCGTTGTCGCGAGGGCGGCCGGGCAAGACTTCGGCGGCGTGCGCTGCTTCCTCGGCTTCTTTGTAGCGTTTGCCACGCTCGTAGACCTGCGCGATGTTCAGGTAGGTGTCGCGGTCGGCTTCGGACTTGGTTAGCTGCACGCGAAGCATTTTCACTGCTTCGTCGGTTAGTCCGTTTTCACCGAGGAGCAACGCCTGGCTGGCGCGAATCGCGGGATCATTGGGATATTTGGCGAGCGCTTCCTTCCCGGCCTGCAACGCTTTCGGCAGATCCTTCGCCGAACGATAGGTGTCCATGATGAGGAGACGAGCGCGGCGGTCTTCTTCGTCACCGAGATGGCCCAGCTCGCTAAAGGTAAAAATGGCGGCCTGATAATTTTGGCGCTCTTTGTAGAGCTGGCCGAGCTCCTGATACAGAATCGCGAGGGAACGGCGGCGCGACGGCAATACCGCGGATTGGCCCTTTACGCCTGTGATCGCGTCGGAGAGGACGCGGATGGCGTCATCGTAGCGCCCCTGGGCCTGATAGAGCATGGCCTCGTTGTACATGACTTCGAGGCTACCGGGAGCGTACTGGCGAGCTTTGAGGAGGCTTTCTTCGGCGCGGTCGAGTTGGTGCATCTCGCGGTAGATTTGCGCGATGCGGAGGTAGATGTCGGCATCATCGGGCATCAGGTCGGCGAGCTTTTGATAGACGGCAAGCGCGTCCGAGAATTTTTCCTCGGCCATTAGGGTCTGGCCGAGCCCGCGCTGATGGCTCAGCTCGGATGGATCTAGTTCGACGGCTTTGCGGTAAGCCTGTTCGGCCTTGGGGAGATCTTTGGTTTGCGTGTAGGCATCGCCGAGCAGGTCCAGCAGGGGGGCGGAGGGGGCGCGGCTAGTCATACCCTGGAGGAGCGCGACGGCTTCGGCGGATTTGCCTTCATCGAGAAGGAGTTGGGTGAGCTGCTCAACGGCGGGTTCGTTCTCCGGATCGTCCTTCAAGATGCCACGAAGAACGGCTTCGGCCAAGTCGTGCTCATTGCGGAGACGATAGAGGCGCGTGAGCCAGAGGGCTGATTCCGTATCGGATGGGTCCAGGCGGTAGATTTCCTTGTACTGCTCGATGGCCTTTCCGGCGACTTCGGACTGGCCTACGCCAGCGCTCAGATCGCCGAGGCTGCGAAGATAGATTCTGGCGAGAAGGCGCCGGGTGGGGACGTCGTTGGGATGGCGCTTCAGGATTTCCTGCGCTTCGGCCACGGCGTCATGAGTGCGCTGCGCTTTCCAATACATTTCGGCGAGGCGCTCGCCGATGACTGGAGACTTGGGATCTAGCGCGTAGGCTTTCTTGTAAAAATCGATGGCTTGGGATGCGTATTCGGCCTTGCTGGTGTTCTCGTACTGCTGCTCGTAGATGTGGCCCATGGTGTAGTCGAAGTAGGCGTCAGCACGGGAGGGGGAGGATGCGGTAGGTTGGGCTGAGCCACTTTCCTGCGCCGGAGACGCGGACTCGGCGGGTTTCGCGGGTGTTTGTGCTTGCGCATGCGCGGCGAGTGCGCCGGCATAGGCGAAGAGTGCGGAAAGGGTGAATCGGTAAAGTTTCATCGGTGCCCCGAAAACAAAAAGTATCCCATGCGACCCGCACGCGGTCAAAAGCAAATTGGCGCCGTTTCCAGGGCCGAAGAGTCTGAGGGTAGGATGCGTGCGGGAAGCGGAGCGTTCCAAGGGGATTTGGTGTAGAAAAGGGGTTGCTTTTCTTCCATACTTCTGCAATAATCGAAATATGAAGAAAGCGGATCCGGCTTTGGTGGCACGCAGTGCTTTGCGATTTTCGGCGCTGGGGGCGGAGCCGCGTTTGCAGATTTTGCGATTGCTGCTGGCGGCGCATCCGGAGGGGATGGTTGTGGGAGAGGTGCAGGAGGAGATGGGCATACCGGCTTCGACACTGTCGCACCACTTAGAAAAGCTTAAGCAGGTGGGACTGGTGAAGGTGCGGCGCGAGGGGACTTATTTGTGGTATGCGGCGGACACGGACGCGCTGCGGGAAGTGCTGAATTTTCTGTACGAGGAATGCTGCACGCGAAGCCGGGCGGTGGCGCCGGAGGCGGTGGTTCAAATCTCGCGGTGAAGACGCGGTGAAAATTTTGTGATGGCCGAATCAAGGAGAAGGCTGATGAGCGATACGAACATTCAGGAAGTGGTGAAGCAGAAGTATGGGCAGGCCGCGAAGCAGGTGACGGCGGGCGGGACGGCGTGTTGCGGAGGCGAGCTGAGCGGGTGCGATCCTATCACGAAGAATTTGTATGACGAGGCGCAGAAGTCTGGTTTGCCTGCAGAGGCGGTGGCGGCTTCGCTGGGGTGCGGGAATCCCACGGCGCTGGCGAAATTGCAGGCGGGCGAAGTGGTTCTGGACTTGGGGTCAGGCGGCGGGATCGATGTGCTGCTTTCGGCGAAGCGTGTGGGGCCGACCGGCAAAGCTTATGGGCTGGATATGACGGACGAGATGCTGGCGTTGGCGCGGGAGAATCAGCGGAAGGCGGGCGTGGAGAATGTGGAGTTTCTGAAGGGCGCAATTGAGAATATTCCGCTGCCGGAGAATACGGTGGACGTGATTATTTCGAATTGCGTGATCAATCTCTCCGGGGACAAGGACCGCGTGCTGGTGGAGGCGTTTCGCGTGCTGAAGCCGGGAGGGCGGCTGGCGGTTTCGGACGTGGTGGTGCGCGGCGAAGTGCCCGGGGAAATCCGCCGAAGTATGGAATTGTGGGTCGGATGCATCGCCGGGGCACTGGAGGAAAAGGAGTATCAGGAGAAGCTAGCGCGCGCGGGATTCGAATCGATCGAGGTGGAGCCCACACGCGTCTACAAGGCCGAAGAGGCGCGCGATTTTCTATCTGCGGCGGGGCTTGAACCGGATGTGGTGGGTCCACAGATCGACGGAAAGTTCATCAGCGCGTTTGTGCGCGCGGTAAAACCGGCAAGCAAAGCAGCTTGCTGTGGGCCGAGCTGCTGTGCCTAGTCCTGCGGCGGGCTGCCTGGTTAATCGTTCGCGCGGTGCACTTTCATGTGCTTGTGGTCGGCGACGGGAGTGACGAGGCGAAAGATGTGCTCGCCGCGCTTGGGGTCAAAGCGGTAGAGCAAAACAGCGTCGGCGGCGCGGTCTTCGCGGGCCAGCTCAAGTTCGGGGTTGCTTACGACGACTTCGCCTTTGTTGTTGACACGAAGTTCCGTACCCACCTGCAAAACAATTTTCATTTCCTCGCTTGCGGCCATGGCGCCTCCTGGTTGGTGAATGCTCTTTGGATGCAGTAGGGGCGGGGAACGGCGCATCCGCGTTGATGCGGGCTAGTGCAGGAAGTGACGGATGCCGGTGAAGACCATGGCGAGGCCGAGGCGGTCCGCGGCGGCGATGACTTCGTTGTCGCGCACGGAGCCGCCGGGCTGAATGACCGCGGTGGCGCCGGCTTTCGCGGCTTCTTCCACACCGTCTGGGAATGGGAAGAAAGCGTCGGAGGCGACGCCGCTGCCTTGCAGAGACGACTGCGCTTTCATTACCGCGAGTTTGACGGAGTCGACTCGGCTCATCTGGCCGGCGCCGACGCCGAGGGTGGCGCCGTCGCGGGCGAAGACGATGGCGTTGGATTTTACATGTTTGCAGACTTTCCAGGCGAACTGCATGGTCTGCATCTCTTCTTGCGACGGGGCGCGCTTGGTGACGATGCGCAGGTCAGAGTCACTTATTTCGCCGACGTCGGGTTGCTGCACGAGCATGCCGCCCAGGATGCGCTTGAGCTGAAGCTCTCGCTCGGGTTCGAGACCGCCGGGAGGCAATTCGAGTAGGCGAAGATTTTTCTTGGCGGCGAAAATAGATTTTGCTTTTTCGTCGAAGGTGGGAGCGGCGATGCATTCGGCGAAGAGTTTCGCGACTTCCTCCGCGGTGCCGGCGTCGACCTCGCGATTAAAGGCCAGGACGCCGCCAAAGGCGGAAATGGGATCGCAGGCCAAAGCCTTCAGGTAAGCGTCACGCAACGTTTCCTGCTCAGCCGTGCCGCACGGGTTGTTGTGCTTAATGATGACGGCGGCGGGGCGACGGAATTCGGCGGCAAGGCTGCGCGCCGCTTCGAGGTCGACGAAATTATTGTAGGAAAGCTCCTTGCCTTGAAGCTGCTTGGCGGCGGCGAGGCCTTCTGGAGGGCGGCCGCCAGGGATGTAGAGGGCGGCAGCCTGATGGGGATTTTCGCCGTAGCGGAGTTCCTGCAGGCGGCGAAGGGCGAGGTGCAGACGCTCGGGCAGAATTGGTTTTTCGCTCAGCGCGACGTGATTGCCGGAAGCGGAAAGGCGCTCGAGTTCCGTGGTAATCACGCCGTCGTAGCGGGACGTGGTGGCGAAGACTTTGCGGGCGAGCTCGAGGCGAGTCTCCAGCGATGTTTCGCGTGAAGCTTCCAATTCTCTCGCTACGCGATCATAGTCGGCGGGATCGGTTATCACCGTGACGCTTTCGAAGTTTTTCGCGGCGGAGCGAAGCATGGTGGGGCCGCCGATGTCGATGTTCTCGATGAGTTCCTCGGTGGTGAGATCTTTTTTTGCGGCGGTGGCTTCGAATGGGTAGAGATTGACGACCACTAAGTCGATGGGCGCGATGCCGTGTTCGGCGGCTTGTTTCTGATCTTCCGGGAGATTGCGGCGAAAGAGGAGGCCACCGTGGACTTTGGGGTGCAGCGTCTTTACGCGGCCGCCGAGCATTTCTGGCCAGCCGGTGAACTCGGAAACATCGCGGACGGCCATACCGGCTTCGCGGATGAGCTTGGCGGTGCCGCCGGTGGAGAGAATCTCAATGCGGAGAGCGGCGAGCTTCTTCGCAAAGTCCACGATTCCTGTTTTGTCGAAAACGCTGATGAGCGCGCGCTGCACAGGCATGTGCTGCCTCCGGAAAAGTAGAACAGTGTAAGCGGGGCACGCGTTGCGGGAAAGAAGAAAGAGCAAGGCGAGGAAAACACAGAAAGCCTAGACGGAATCTTTGATTAGGCTTTCACGAGGGCTTTGAGCTTGACTTCGCCGTTGACAACTTCGACGACGTACTCCACTTCGCGGCAATTCTTCTGCTTTTGCAACTCCTTGGTTTTCTTGCTTACGAATTCGCTAAAGTTTTCGCGCGACTGCTTAATAGTGCCGCCGGTCTGCTGCGTGGCTTGCTGAAAGGCGTTGTACAATTGTTCGACCTTGTCGGTTTCACGATCGGGCTCGGAGCAAACCATGCGGAACGATGTTAGCTCGGGCGCGGCGGATTTTGCCGCAGCAGCGGCTTTGGCGCGCTCGGCTTCGATTGCCTTGGCTGCGGCTCCGAAGTGCCGCTGCACTTTTCCTTCTTCTTTTTGCTGCAGGCGCTTGCGGAAGATGTCTTTGTACTTGGCGTAAGTTTGCGCGAGGTTGTTGTACCGGAAACGCTGGCCAAATTTTAGTTCACCGCCACGTTCGGCGTAGCGCTTGATGAGCAGCTCGATGCGCCATTCGATTTCCGTGGGTGGACGCTTCCTGCCGCCGCCGAAATACTGGTCATACTCGATCTTGAGTTGTCGAATGTCTTTTTCGAGCTGCGACATTTCTTCGTCGATCGTCGCCATGGATGGAAGCCCCCGGTTCTTCAATGCTAGGAGGAGACGGCAAGCGCGTCAACACATTGGGCGCGGGAAGCCGCTGATTCGGCACGGTGCGGGACTTTGCTGAGCGGCGTTGCGAGCGGGGCAGGTCTGTGTTGAAATGGCCGCATGGATTCCCGGGCCAGACGGGCGCTTACGGCCGACCAGGCGGATTTGCTCCGGCAGATTCCCTCTGTGGACGAATTGCTGGCGCAGCCACGGCTTGCCGCGCTCACGCAGCGGGTGGACCGCGAGCTGCTGGTGGAAATTGCGCGCACGGTTTTGGCCGACCTGCGGGGGCGGATCACCGGAGAGGGAACGGCCACGGTGCTCGCGATGGATTCGTCCGCGCTCGAAGCGCGCATCGTTTCCATGGTTGAGCGGGTGCTGGCTTCTTCGCTGGAGCCGGTGATCAACGCCACCGGAGTGATTTTGCACACAAATCTGGGGCGCGCGCCGCTCAGCGGAGCGGCGGTCGAAGAGATTCGCCGCAGCGCGACAAGCTACAGCAACCTTGAATATGACCTGGAGGCGGGCGCACGCGGTAAACGTGACGTGCACGTTGCGCAGTTGCTCGAGCGATTGACCGGGGCCGAGGCCGCTATCGTGGTCAACAACTGCGCGGCGGCGGTGCTACTGGTGCTTGCGGCGCTGGCCAAAGGCGGAGAGGTAATTGTCTCGCGCGGCGAGCTGATTGAAATCGGCGACGGCTTCCGCATTCCGGAAATCATGGCGCAGAGTGGAGCGGTGCTTCGAGAAGTCGGTACTACGAACCGTACCCGCATCGTGGATTACGAAAACGGGATCAATGAGAACACGCGGCTGTTGCTGCGCGTGCATCCCTCGAACTTCACGATTACCGGTTTCGCGGAAAAGCCTTCGATGGACGAACTCGTCTCGCTCGGTCAGCGCGTGGGTTTGCCGCTGGTCGAGGACCTCGGCTCGGGCTGTCTTGTAGATCTTTCGAGTGCGGGAATTACGGAGCCGACGGTTCGGCAGAGTGTGAATGCCGGTGTTTCTATTGTGATGTTCAGCGGAGACAAGCTGCTCGGAGGTCCGCAGGCTGGGATTATCGCAGGAAAAAAGGAAATGGTCGGCCGCGTCCGGCGCCACCCATTATTCCGCGCCCTTCGTGTGGACAAACTGACGACCGCGGCGCTGGCGGCCACGTTGGGGGCGTACCTGCGAGGGGCGGCAGACGAGATTCCCGCTTTGCGCATGATTCGCACGAGCGTTCAGGAGATCAAGCGGCGTGCAGAGAATTTTCTTCGCGAGCTGACTCCGGAGCTGCCTTTGGGTGAAGTGGAACTCGAGATTACGGATGGGAGCTCTTTAGCGGGAGGCGGCTCGACACCCACGCAATCGCTTCCGACGAAGCTCATACGCATCGCGAGTGCGCGATACTCTGCGGGCCAACTCGAGCAACGGTTGCGGCGGGCTCCCGCGGGCATCTCGGTGATTGCCCGAGTGGAGGACGCACGGTTGATCCTCGACCTCCGCACGGTGTTTCCAGAGCAGGAGCCGGCGTTGCTCAAAACGCTTTCCGCAGCGCTGCATTGAGTAAGGACTCCGTGCTCGCCTTCGCTCTCCACAATCAGAAGCTCGTAGCGAAAGAAAGACCCCTGCCGAGATTGCGGCGTGGGTGGGCGCTCTTGCGCGTTCGGCTAGCCGGAATTTGCAATACCGATATTGAGATCTTGCGCGGCTATCATGATTTTAGAGGCACGCCAGGCCACGAGTTTGTGGGTGAAGTGGTGGAAGTTCGCGGGGTCTCCGCGCGGGAGCGAACTCGCTGGCTGGGCCGGCGCGTGGTCGGCGAGATCAATGTGTCGTGTTCGGCCTACGGTTATCGCCCGGTCTGCATTTTTTGCCGCCGCGGACTCAAAACGCATTGCGAACGCCGAACCGTGCTTGGTATTGTCGCGCATGATGGCGCCTTTGCGGAATATCTCGCGTTGCCGCTGGAGAATCTGCACGTTGTTCCGGATTCTGTCCGCGACGAACAAGCTGTGTTTATCGAGCCGCTCGCCGCCGCCTGCGAAATTCTGGATCAGGTCAATGTCAGGCGATTTCGCGCCGCTGCGGTTCTCGGGGACGGCAAATTGGCGCAGTTGATCGCGCGAGTGCTGCGCGTAGCTTCACCGCGCGTGGTGATGTATGGAAAACACGAGAGCAAGCTTGCGCTGGCGCGTCGCGCAGGAATTGAAACAAGACGGGTCCGCGGCGATGCAGGCGATAGGCAGATCAAAGCAAGCTACGCGCTCATCGTGGAGGCTACAGGATCTTCAAGCGGACTGACGCTTGCCCAACACATGACAGAACCCCGCGGTACCCTGGTGCTTAAATCGACTTTTCACGGCGCGGCACCTGTTGAGACATGGCCGATCGTGGTGAAGGAAATCACTGTGATTGGCTCGCGCTGCGGGCCGTTTACAAAAGCTATCGCCCTACTTCGTTCCGGCAAGATTGATCCAAAGCCTCTTATTGCACGCACTTTTCCTCTGCGCAAGGTGCCGGAAGCGATGCGATTCGCGCAGCGGCGTGGAGTAATGAAAGTCCTGCTCGAAGGATAAAGAACAGAAAACAAACGCGGAGTTTGCGGACGTACGGAGCGCACAGAGTGGAGTCACAGGCGGTTGATGCAGGACGCGACACAGCCGGCACCAAACCCGTTGTCGATGTTCACGACGGTTACGTTGGATGCGCAACTGTTCAGCATGCCGAGCAGGGCAGCGACCCCGCCGAAGCTGGCGCCGTACCCGATGCTGGTGGGCACGGCGATCACCGGAACGCCCACTAGCCCGCCCACGACGCTCGGGAGCGCGCCTTCCATGCCGGCGACACAGATGATGACGCGAGCCGACGCCAGTTTCTCACGATGCTCCAGCAGCCGGTGAATACCTGCGACGCCGACGTCATACATCGGCTCGGCGCGGTTGCCCATCATGCGCGCGGTCAGCAGCGCTTCTTCCGCGACAGGAATATCGCTGGTTCCTGCAGAGACGACGAAAATCTCCCCCTTGCCAGTTATCTCTTGATTGCGCTCGATGGTGATTACGCCGGAGAGAGCATGAAACTTCGCCGCGCGCTTCACGGAAGGATTCACGCGCCGAACGGCCTTAAAAACGGCAGCGTCCGCTCGAGTGACGAGAATATTCTGCCGGCTGCTCTTGGGGCGCAGCATGGACTTAACAATTTCCGCGACTTGCTCAGGCGTCTTCCCTTTGGCAAAAACGACTTCGGCATATCCTTGGCGCAGCGAGCGATGATGATCCACTTTGGCGAAGCCCAAATCCTCAAAGGGGAGGTGCTTCAATCGGGCAACGGCGCGGTCGGGCGGCAGCGCACCGAGGCGCACGAGATCCAGTAGCTGGTGAAGTTCGCGTTCGTTCATGAATCCGTAGACGCTGCGCTTCTAAGGGCTCACATTCGCCCATAAGCTCTCCAGAGTATAACGTGCGATTCGCGCGGATAGATGCGTGTTCTTGACTTGGCCGGAGGCGGCTGCGAGACTGAATGAATCCAGGTAATATGCCGCGCGCACAGGAACAAATTATTACCGTAGGTGTGACCGGAGCTAGTGGCGCGCTTCTGGCGCAGAAGGCGTTGGCGCTCCTGGAAGATGATGCTCGCGTCGCGCGCGTGCACCTGGTCGTGACGGAAACCGGACAGCGGCTTTTTGCCGAGGAATTGGGGCTTGCTTCCGGCGATTTGAAGCAATTGCCAAGCCGAATTCTTGGCCGCGCAACGAACAAGATCGAGATCCTGCCGAACAAGGATGTCGGCGCTTCCATTGCTTCTGGCAGCTACGAAGTCGATTCGATGTTGGTGATTCCGTGCTCCATGGGCACGCTCGCAGCCATCGCCAACGGAACGAGCGATGATTTGATTGCCCGGGCCGCCGACGTCATGCTCAAGGAAGGGCGCAAGTTAGTGCTATGCATCCGTGATACGCCGTTCAATCGCATTCACCTGGAGAATATGCTGAAAGCGCAGCAGGCCGGCGCGGTTATCATGCCGGTGATTCCCGCGTTTTATGATCAGCCGAAAACGATCGACGACGTGGTGACGCAGTACACTTGCCGCGTGCTGGCGCAGATCGGATTGCCGCAAGAAAGAATGTATCGCTGGGCGGGCCGTTCTTCATCGAAGGAAGCGAAGGCATGACCGACAACATCACTGTGAGCTCCGTGGCTGATTCCTTTTTCCGCTGATGAAAAGAAACCGCATTCGTATCGTGCTCGAGATGATCAAGTTCGAGCATTCCGTTTTTGCGCTGCCGTTTGCGCTGACGGGCGCGCTGCTGGCCGCGCGCGCGTCGCGGCACGGCTGGCCGACGCCTCGGCAAGTTGTGTTGATTGTGGTGGCCATGGTCGCGGCGCGCTCCGCGGCGATGACCATTAATCGTATTGTAGACCTTCGCTATGATCGGGAAAATCCGCGCACAAGCAAGCGCGCGCTGGCGACCGGCGAGCTTTCCGTGTCGTTCGCATGGTTGTTCACGATTGTCGCGATGGGATTGTTTGTAGTCGCCGCTTGGCAACTCAACCCGCTGGCATTGGAACTAGCCCCAGTCGCGCTCGCGATTCTTTTCTTCTACTCCTTCACGAAGCGCTTCACGAACTGGTCGCATCTCTTCCTAGGGTTCGCGCTGGGAATCTCGCCGGCGGCCGCGTGGATCGCCGTCACCGGCGGACTCGATTTGCGCATACTGATTCTCTGCGCGGCGGTCACACTGTGGGTTGGCGGTTTCGACGTGCTGTACGCATGCCAGGACGTTGATTACGACCGAAACGCAGGCTTGTTCTCGGTCCCAAAGCGATTCGGAATTGCGCGCGCGCTGTTGATTGCGCGAGCCATGCACGTGGGAGTAGTCGCACTCCTCGCATGGCTGGCCGCAAGCTTTGCACTACCTTGGCCAGCCTGGCTTGGTGTCGCTGTGGTCGCAGCGCTGCTCGCTTACGAGCATTCGCTTGTTAGAGCGGACGATCTAAGCAAGCTGGACGCTGCGTTTTTTGCCGTGAACGGTTATATTAGCTTGTTGTTCCTGCTGTTTTGGGGCGCCGCAGCGGCAGTTTGGCGCGTTTGAAAATTTCAGATGCTTTGAAAAGCGGGAAGAGCGCGGGATTGGGTTATTCTGGAAGCGCAAAGCAAATGTCGAAATTGACCATCACCGATCAGCGGCTGAGGCCTATTGCGGACAAGGTGCTCGCCGGAGAGCGTCTCAATATTGAGGATGGCATCACGCTTTACCGCTCGCCTGACTTGCTGGCGGTTGGGTGGCTGGCGAATCACGTTCGCGAGAAGCGCCACGGCAATGTCACGTACTTCAATGTCAATCGGCACATCAACCCCACTAATGTTTGCGTAGCGCACTGCAAGCTGTGCGCGTTTGGCCGAGATCCCAGCGCGCCGGGCGCATACACGTTTGCGCTGGAGGAAATCTACCAACGCGCGGAACAGGGTGTTCGCGAAGGTGCAACGGAATTCCACATTGTCGGCGGCTTGCATCCGGATTTGTCGTTTGATTATTTCATGGAGCTGATTAGCGGACTGAAGCAGCGTTTTGCAGGCGTGCACCTGAAAGCTTTCACCATGGTCGAAGTGGGTTATTTCGCGCGGATTGCGAAGCTTTCGGTCCGGGATACGCTGCTAAAAATGAAAGAAGCCGGCGTGGATTCGCTGCCCGGTGGCGGTGCGGAGATTTTTCACCCGCGTGTGCGCAAGATCATTTGCGATCACAAAGTGAGCGGGCAAATGTGGCTGAGCATCGCGCGGCAGGCGCATGAAATCGGTCTGCGCTCGAACGCCACGATGCTTTACGGCCACGTGGAAACCGAAGAAGAGCGCGTCGATCATTTGGTGAAGCTGCGCGAATTGCAGGACCAGACGCACGGCTTTGTGACATTTATTCCGCTGGCGTTTCATCCGGATAACACGGCGCTGTCGTATATTCCGAAGCCAACGGGTTACGCCGATCTGCGCAATATCGCTATTGCGCGGCTGCTGCTGGATAATTTCGACCATATCAAGGCTTATTGGATCATGCTCACGCCGAGCATTGCACAAATCGCCTTACGTTTTGGCGCCAACGATCTGGATGGCACGGTGGTGGAAGAGAAGATCTACCATGATGCCGGCGCGAAAACTTCGGAGTTCACTCCGCGTGCGGAACTCGAACGCCTCATCCGCGCCGCCGGGCGCGTCCCGGTCGAGCGCGACACTATGTATCGTCCGGTCGATCGCTCAAAGCTGCTGCCCGTACCGCCGGCCCCGCGGGCAGACCTCGTCTCGCTCACCCTCAACGTTTAGCTTCTGTTTTCCTATACAGATCGTCCGAGCTGGGCTAGTTTTGTCTCAGAGGCGGCACGAACCGCTGAATCGCGCGGACTCTTACGAAATGCTCTCTCTCCTCTTATGAATTCTTAACAGGCCGCGCCTTAGCATCTGATGGCAACGAACGAGCGCTCGCGCATACTCAGACGCTCGAAAATTCCTCAGATAATTCCGTTGCCGGCTGGAAGGAGAAAGAGATGCGCACGCTCGTAGGAAAAGCAATAATCACGCCATTGACGCTTGGGTTTTTGTGCGTGGGTTTGTGTCCCGCTTGGGCGTTTGCCAATGGAGATTGGAAAAATGAAACGCCAAAAGCACCTCCGCCAAAGATCGAGGCTCCGGCTCCGTTGACGGAACGGGAACGGTGGCTGTTGGATCGCATGGAGCAGTTGGAAAAGCGCGTTGCTGAACTGGAGGCCAATGGCAACAGACCAGCGGCACCCGCAACCGAGATAGGGGCGTCCGAGCCCGTACCCGCGAGCTCAGCGGCCTTGCCGGCTCCCGAAAATGAAAGAAGCGTGGCTGCCGGGACAGCAAAGGCTCCCGCCTCAGCGGCAACACCGGCTTTGGATGCCATCGCGAAGAATCCAGGGATCGCAACGATAGGCCCGCAAGCTACGGAAAACGGTAAATCGGGCGCGGCCAAACCTGGGAAGGCCGAACCCTTTGCATTTGCCGATTTCACATGGCTTAACGGCACCGCACGCACGAAAGAATCACCGATGGATACAAAGTTTTTTACGCCGGAAATCCGGGCTGACGTGGATTACAACTACAGTTTCAATCACCCGAAGGACGACACGATTGGTGGGTCGAGCGAGGTCTTCCGGCACGGCGAAGTCCAAGTGACGCAGCTCGGTGTTGGCGGGGACTTCCACTACGACAATGTGCGCGCCCGGTTGATGACGCAGTTTGGTTTGTATTCGCAAACGACGCCGCGCAATGACGCGAGTCCGGCGCGCGGTCAGTGGCAGCTAGACAATGCGTACCGGTATATTTCTGAGGCTTACGGTGGCTACCACTTCAACGCACTGCATGGGATCAACGTGGATGCGGGAATCTTCATGTCCTATATCGGACTTTTCAGCTACTACCAATTCGATAACTGGGCGTATCAGCCGTCCTACGTTTCTTCGAATACGCCGTGGTTTTTCAACGGCGTGCGCGTGCAGATTTTCCCGACAGAACATCTGAAGATCGAGCCTTGGTTCACCAACGGATGGCAGTCGTACGGTCGATTTAACGGTCGGCCGGGATTTGGGATACAGATCCTGTGGCGGCCAAATGGATGGCTTTCTGTCCTCGGGAATCAGTATGCCTTGGGTGAAGAGGCGCTCGGAGTCTCGGGCCGTATCCGTTACCACAGCGATGACAGTATCGAGATCAAATATCTCGACAGGCCAGAGAATTTTCTCAGCAAGGCGGCTTTCTCCCTGACTGGCGATATTGGATGCGAACACGGCGGTGGCGTCAGCTGCTGGGGGAACTCGGCAAAGGGACCAAAGCAAGATTTCCTTGGCTTCATGTTCTACAACCGCTTTTGGTTTCACCGGGACCGCTACGGTCTGACTTTGGGCGGCGGCAAAATCAACAATCCGGGACGCTACCTCGTGCTGCTCCCGCCGATCAATGGAGCGACCGCGGCCTCAGGCACGCCTTACTTCACGGAAAATCCGGGGGACCAATTCAAAGCTTGGGATGTGTCGGGGACGTTCGATTACATGCCCAGCCAGTACGTTACTTTCCGCTGGGAGTTCAATCACCGCGCCGCGAATGTGCCGTACTTCTCGGGACCCGGCGGAGTTACACCGTCCTGCCCAACCGCTCCTATCGTCGAAAATATATGCGGAGCGCCTGGAGCATTTGTGCCGGGCTTTACGCCGGATTTAAAGAAAATCGAGAACCGGATCAACTTGGCGATCCTGGTCAAATTCTGACGTCGCGCGCTCGGGCGCCGTGGCCGGTCGCCTTGCCGGCATTACAACATTACAAGTTGTTCCGCGTCGGATGCTGTGGAAGACTGGTGTGGACAGCGCCGGACGCAACCGATGAAGAAGGTCAAAGCCTCCATTCGCGGCACGCGCGGAGTATCGCGCCGCCAAGTGTTACCGCCTGCGGAGAACGAAGCGAGCTTTGCAAAAATTGCCGAAAATCTGGCCGCAGCAGGGCGCGCATTCTACTCGCGGGGCTGGGCGCTGGGGACGAGTGGTAATTTCAGCGCGGTGATTTCGCGCGATCCGTTGCATTTGGCAATTACTTCCACGGGATTGGACAAAGGCAGGTTGAAGCCGGAAGAATTCCTGGAGATCGATGACCGGCGTGAAGTTGTGCACGGTGACGGGCGGCCTTCTGCAGAAGCGCTGCTGCATCTTGCGGTGGTGCGCGAGTTAAATGCGGGCGCGGTTTTGCACACGCACTCCGTGTGGAGCACGGTTCTTTCCGGTTCGCACGCCGCGCAAGGCGGGATTGCGCTAGAAGGCTACGAAATGTTGAAGGGGCTCGAAGGCGTGCGCACGCATAAGCACCGGGAGTGGCTGCCGATTCTGGAGAATTCGCAGGACATGAGCGAACTCGCGGAGAAGGTGTCGGTGACTCTGCGGGGAACACCCGGGATCCATGGCTTTCTGTTGCGCGAGCACGGGCTTTATACTTGGGGAGCGAGCTTGCAAGAAGCGAAGCGGCATGTTGAAATTTTGGAGTTCCTGATGGAAGTGCTGGTTCGCGCGGGCGCGGCCGCCCGGCGCTAACTTGTCTTTTGGAGCGGGCGTATGGCAGTGGTGAGAATTCCGGACGAAAACCGATCGTTACGCGAGCAGAGCCAGGTGCGAGACTACCTCGCCGGCATCGGGATCGCCTACGAGCGATGGGAGCCCGTCGCAGGCGTCGGGGTGGACGCCTCGGCGGAAGAAATTTTGCACGCTTATGAGGGACAGATTGCGGAGCTAAAGAGCCGCGGCGGGTACGTGACGGCGGATGTGATCGATGTGAAGCCGGATACGCCGGGATTGGACACCATGCTGGCGAAGTTCAACATCGAGCACCGGCATGACGAAGATGAAGTTCGCTACATCATTGCCGGACGCGGGCTATTTCATATCCATCCGGCGAACGGGCCGGTCGTCGCCATCGAAGTGGAAGCGGGCGATTTGATTCGCGTGCCGAAGGGAACGCTGCACTGGTTCGATCTTTGCGGCGACCGGCGAATTCGCGCGATCCGCTTGTTCCAAGACGTGACCGGTTGGACGCCGCATTACACCAACAGCGGCGTGGATCGGGGCTACGAGCCGGTGTGCTTGGGGCCGCGATATATTCCGCCGCAGCTCTCGGCAAAGTAACTCGTGTCGCCCCGAGCCGAGGATTCGCAAGTCCGCGTGATTCTGCTGGACATCGAAGGTACAACCACTTCGGTTGAGTTTGTGTACAAGACGCTTTTTCCCTACGCAAGCGGCAAGGTGGAGCTTTTTCTTCGCGAGCATTCTCGCGATCCGGAAGTTCAGTCGCTGGCGGCGGAACTGCGTGCGCAACACCAGCGCGATGAAAGTGATGGTGTGCAGCCGCCCGCTTGGAATGAGGAAACAGACGAAGCTCGGATGCAATCCAGCGTCGCATACGTGCAGTGGCTGATGGCCAGGGACAGCAAATGCCCGCCGCTCAAGACGCTGCAGGGGAAAATCTGGCAGCAGGGGTATGCACGCGGCGAGCTTCACGGCGAAGTGTATGCGGACGTGCCGCCCGCGTTTGCGCGGTGGCGGCGGCAGGGGCGCGAGATTTGCATTTATTCGTCCGGGAGCGTGCTGGCGCAGCAATTGCTATTTCGCAGCACTGCCGAGGGCGATCTGACTGAATACATTTCCGGTTTTTTCGACACTCGCATCGGGGCCAAGACGGAAAGCGACAGCTATCGCAGGATTGCAGAATCGCTGGGCCGCGTAGCGAGTGAAGTGCTTTTCGTTTCGGACGCGATCAAAGAGGTAGAGGCGGCGCGTGTTGCGTCGATGCAGGCCGTGCTTTGTTTACGCGATCCGGCGGCCGGGCAAGCCGTGAGCGGCCATAAGAATGTTCGCACGTTTGATCAGATTCTCCCGGAGTAGCGAAAGCGCTCGCAACGGTCCAGAGCGCCCACACCAGCCAGCGTGAACCCGGCGGCCTGCACCGCACGGGTTATTTGGCTTGCCATTCAGCGTAGAGCTTGGTGATGGTTGGGCCAATAGTGAAGCCCCAAGCGTAGATAGCGAAATTCTTGAATTTGTCCGGCTCAGGGATGAAACGCTTCCGCTCGTTTTTCGTTTGTACACATCGCGCCTCGGTAAACGAGGCTTCCGCATTCGCGCCCCCTATACTTAAGAAAACCCTTCGTAGCGTCATTTTATTTCCACGGGAGGCTCGACCGCATGAAAAGGATCGCGATTGTTCTAACAATTTGGCTGGCACTCAGTCCTGCTCTGCATCCTCAGGACGAAGCGCGACAGGCCCGGCGGGGAGCGTGTATGGACGCGTGCATGCTTGAGCGTCCAGATGCGGACCTGCAGCGTCAGGAAGTGATCGCTTTGGAAAAGGAAACGGCGCGCGCGATTGAGCTCGGAGATGCGACATTCTTCCGGCGGGTGTACAGCGAGGACTTTAGCGGGGTGCTGTCCCGTGGCGGAACCGTTGGTAAGTCTTCCTTTATAGCGGCGGTGCAGGCACCGGAGATCAGGTATGAGTCGTTCACGGCTTCGGATATTAAGGTACGGCTTTATCGTGATGTCGCGGTGGCCACGAGCACGTGGTCGATGCGGGCGGTGCTTAAGGGGCAGCGAGTAAGCAGTCAAATGCGTGTATTGCACGTGTATATGTACGCGGGTGGAGGCTATCGCGTGGTTACTGGGCAGGCGACATTGCTGCCCCCGTATGTCGACCAGCCACTCTAACCCAGTGCCGTCGCTGGGAAGCACTACTCATGGTGTAGCGCGACCATGGAATCGACGTGCATGGCGCGAGCAAGAGCGTGCGGCCCACGCCCCCCCTCCCCCCGTGTTTTGCATAAGTGTTGATTCTAAAGGGAGTTTAAGTGATTTGTTTTGATACACTTTTGCAAGTGTTGATTCTAAACGTAGTTAGTCGGGGACCTATGCGGTGCCGTTTGGAGGCTACCCTTAGCCCCAATCTGCAATCGTAGAATCGGTTAGAGCAGGGAACGCGCTGAGACAGAAGCGTCAACCCCCGCACCCTTAGAAATCAAAGAGTGCGCCACCCCGCCTTACTTCTGCGCCTCGATTCCGGCAACGAGAAACTCATCGCGATATCTTAGTCACCCGCCTCGGCAACCGTCCCAAACGTTGGCAGGAATGTGAGCAACCCACCAAGAAAAAGTGAGGAAGAGTGGGCCAGCCTTCGAGGATTTACTTCGCTGTCGCCTTCGCGCCTCTGGCGGCCTCTTCGATAACCTTTGCGACGGCCCCAGGCTGCGATACATAGATAGCGTGGCTGCCCTTGACCTCAACGACCGTAGAACCAGCCCGCTTGGACATGGAACGCTGGGCGTCAGGTGGGATCATCTTATCGTCGGTGGCGATCAGGTACCAGCTTGGCTTGGCTCTCCACGCCGGTTCGGTGATCTTGCCGCTAAGAGCCGCCACGCCCCACGGGACTTGGGAGTCGGCCATGAACGCAGCTTTTTCTGCGTCGACGTCGCCCGCGAAAGAGGCGGGGAACTTCGCCTTGTCGAGGAATAAATAGCCGTCTTGCGGTGGCAGTATCGGCGGTACGGGCGCACCGGGCGGCGGATCCTTAATAAGCGTGGCCACGGACTCGCGCTTGTCCGGAGCGAACGCGGTGATGTACACGAGCCCTGCAACCTTTGGATCGTTTCCGGCTTCAGTGATCACCGCTCCTCCATAGGAGTGGCCGACGAGAATTGCAGGTCCGTCCTGTGCTGCAAGAATTCGCTTGGTAACAGCTACGTCGTCCTCCAACGATATCGTGGGATTCTGGACGACGCTGACATTGTAGCCGTCCCTCTTCAGGATCTTGTAGACGCCCTCCCAGCCAGAGCCGTCCACAAAACCACCGTGGACCAGAACGACGTTCTTAGCCATCGTAATCTCCTTAGTTGAGATTGCCGAATATGCAGATAATTCGCGCATCGGGAATCATTGAAGGGGGTCACGTCAGAGCTGCTAGACTTCGCTTGAACTCTCGGACCAGGGTCAAGAATCCAAGAGTCGTCGTCCGCAATCAGCACGACGGATTTTACTCGCGTGGTTTGCCAAACTCAACACCGGTGCCCTCGGGATGACGGGGGGACGCTCGCGGCCCTCGCGGTGCCGGTCTGAAGACCGCCGCTACAACGGCGAAAAGGCGGATGGCCTACCTGTTGTGAGGGTAAATTTGCGTCTATTCGGGGGCAGGAGATGCGTCGGATGCCGCTGCAGGAGCAGGGGCTGGAGCCGGTTGAGGAGGCGGCGATTGGGGATCAGGCGACATGTGATCGGCAGACTGTTCATGGGAGGTGCGGATGGTTTCGCGCCAGGAATTGGTGCCGTAGGCGTTGATGTATTCGTCCTGGGCGAGGGGCAGGGCTTGGACGAGGGTTTGGCCGAGATAGGCGAGGGTGGAGGCGGTTTTGGGCTTCATTTGACCTTGGGCGACGGCGGAGAAGAGGCGTCCGAGGGCGGAGCTGAGATCGCAGGCGGACACATAGTCG
>Ga0209011_1000168_pt1 | contig 31301 bp, 20 predicted proteins | sample BlaSpr_A8_OM1_M3_FD_187986 | JGI IMG/M metagenome (GOLD analysis project Ga0209011, IMG submission 187986) | Forest soil microbial communities from Thunder Bay, Ontario, Canada - Black Spruce, Ontario site 2_A8_OM1_M3 (SPAdes) (version 2) | ecosystem: Environmental > Terrestrial > Soil > Boreal... | reverse complement strand
TCCAAAGTGCTTCCTCGTGACATGCGCCCATGCACGTGCAGCCAGCGTCTCCTCGATAATAACCACAACTCACAATATATCACCACCCGCGGAAGAGCGTGGCGGCACGGGTGCGCTGGCGCGGTAAAAATGTGTTCTCCATGAATGACGGTCATCAAACTCTGGCTCGGACACGCCAGGGAAACAGCGAAGTTCCGATCACCAACAGAGTCGTGGGGATCTGAAGAACAGCAAACTGCCGATTCACCAGATTATCTTGATGGCAAATTGAATCTGACGAGAAGTTGTTTGCGTGGAGGTGATGAGTCCGGCACTGGAGATCGGGCTCCCACGCTGATCGAAAACCGTCGAATTGTCGGTGGGTGAAGCGAAGTTGGCATGATTAAGAATATTGAAAAACTCGGCTCGGAACTGTACGTTGAAGTTTTCCGAGATGCGCCGAATGCGATTGTTCTTGAATATAGAAACGTCCAACTTGGACACGCCGGGACCAATCAGGGTGTTGCGACCCAAATTTCCCCATTTGTTCGCACCGGGGAAGGCCAAACACTCCGTCTTGATGTAGTGGTTGGGATTTCCCGGGTTACTAAGTATGCGGCAGCCCGGCCCTGCCAAGCGGTTCGGGAGCTCACTGGTCTCATCCACTTTCATGCCGGCAGGATCACCACCCAGGATTGGAGTAAAAGGCTGGCCGGAGCTTGCTTTGTAGAGGCCGCCCAATTGCCAACCACTGGCCGCCCAAGTCAAGCCTCGAGAACTCCAGGCGGGACTGGGGAGTTCCCAGGTAAAGCTCAAGACGAAAGTTTGTGCCACGTTGAAGTCGGAGATCCCGCGCGTAGTGTGCTGATCAAAGAAAAGCTGATTGAACAAACCATTGGGAAAGGCGTCGTCCCTTGCGGTTGCAGATAACGTGTCGATACTTTTGCCCCACGTGTACGCGGCGTGCAATTCGACTCCATGGCTTACGCGCTTGGCCATATCGGCCTGCAGGGCGTGATAAAAGGAACTGGCTTGCCAAAGGGTCGAATTGATGCGGCCAAAATTCGGATTCAGGGTGCTGCTGGTAGCTGTCGGTGGAAACACATATCCTGCCGGAGTCAGCGTGGGAAGAACCATATCGATGTTGTCGACACGGTACGGAAGGTGAATTCCGCGGGACCCGACATAGCCGATGGTTAGGGAAAGTGTTGAGCTCAGCTCCCTGGCGATCCCCAAATTCCACTGCATTACGTAATTTCGTTTGGGATGGAATTCGACGTAGGTCCCAAGCCCGAAATTCGACTGATTACTGAATTGTTGAAAAGCACCGGTGGGAAACATGCCGGGCCGGAGAGTATTGGCGAAGATAGAACGCACGAAGGGTACAGCAAGTTGAAATGAAGATTGAAATTCGTAAGGCAGCGGCAGCACATCGAAAATGCCGAAACCGCCGCGCACCAGGGTCTTCCCACCTCGCGGATTCCAGGCAAAGCCAACGCGCGGCTCGAAATTCCGCAAGGTCGGGTTTTTGAAAAACGGCGCGCCGACGTGAGGCACAGCATCAGTCACGTTCCCCAGGTTCGAGATGCGGTTCTGCGACTCGGTCGGAACCGTCGCCATCTCATAACGTAAGCCAAGGTTGAGAGTGAAATTCTTCTGCAGCCGGAGGTCATCTTGTGCATAAGCGCCGAACAAGGTCTGGCGCAATCCGACATCCGGCACACTAGGACTGCCGGATCCCTGGAATACGAGGGGCCGATTGGTCAGAAAATTGAGCAACGAATCGAAGCGAAAACGCCCGTTTACGGCAGGAAGCGAAAGCTGGTTGTCTTGCATGCGTTCAACGACCGCGCCGAACTTTATGCTGTGGATACCGCGGGTGAGAAAAACATCGTCACCGCCTTGAAAGGAATTCCAGGCAAGAGACTTCTCGGAGAGGAGAACTCCCCCCGTCGTGGGTGCGCCGGAGAAATTGGTCACGCCGGACACCGCACGCACTTCACCGGCCAAACCTCCTGGCACAAATGCGAAAGAGGGGTCAAGCATGTTCGGGTTCAAAATCTTGGTTAAGCCTCCAGTAATGCCAACGGAACGGCTGAAACCCAAGCGAGCAGCATTCACGAAGGCCGCACTGAAGAGGTGCTGCGCGTGGATGGTCACGACCTGGCGCCGCGAAACGGTATTGGAAAGCAGCTCGTTGAAGTTATCGGGCTGGACGGTTTTGGAGTTATCGCGCATGTAGGTGGCAGCCAGCATGTCTTTATCGGAAAACTTCCGATCAACTCGGACCGTGAAATAGTTTTCATTCGTTACTTGCTGGCCGGCGAAGGAAAAGATCCCGGTATCGCCATTGCCCAGGAGAGGACCGTTCGGTAGCGGGTAAAACGCATTAATGAAGCGAAGTACGTTGGGATCGACGGTGACGCTCCCGCTGGAGAGGTTTCCAGCGCGTGCGGCTGGCGAGGGGACAGTGTCCACCGTGGTCACACCGAGTGACTGCCGAAGACCCTCGTAGTCTCCGAAAATGAACAGGCGATCCTTCTGGATCGGTCCACCGGCTGAGGCGCCAAACTGATTGCGCTTGAAGGGGGGAATTCTGCCGTCAAAAAAGTTTCGTGCGTCCAGTGCGCTATTGCGAAAGAACTCATAGACATCACCGTGAAACGCTTTGGTTCCGGAACGAGTGACCGCGTTGATCACGCCTCCTGAAGTTCGTCCATACTCGGCGGGATAATTGCTGCCCAGCACAGAGACTTGCTCAACGGCGTCGATTCCGAGATTGTCACCAAGGACGCTGCCGGGAGCACCATTGGAATAATCGTTGATGCTGATTCCATCCAGGCGATAGCTGTTCTGGTCGGGCCGGGCGCCAGAGATGCTTATCGGCGCTCCAAACCCGCGTTCGGTATTTCCGCCGCCACTGGCGCTTCCGGTTTGAACGCCGGTGACGCCCGCCTGCAAAGTAGCAAGCTGAGCCCAATCACGTCCGTTGAGCGGCGTATTCTGCACGATGGAATTGTCAACGTTACCGGGCGTTTGTGAGGGCCCACCCGACACAGTAGCGCGTGCCACAGCCTGGGAATTGCCAGGGCGCATAAGAATATCGAGGACCCGCTGACTTCCGACCGCTACGCTGATGCCCGTCCAGATTTGGGTAACGAAGCCGGAAGCGGAGACCGTCATTTCATAGTTGCCAGCAGGTAGCGCAGGTAGGCTGTAAGAGCCGGACGTATCGGTAACCACTGTCCTGAGCTGCCCGGTGTTCACATCCTTTATAGAGACTTGGACTCCCGGCACCACGGAACCGGAGTCTCCTCTAGCCGTTCCAGTTATGCTGCCTCCGGCGACTTGCGCTTGAGTAACCAGCGGTCCCGCACACATAAAGGCTGCATAGAGGGTAGCTAGAATAGCCGCCTCGTGGAAGCAATTGAATGGCCGGAACCCGTAGTAAGAGCGGTGACTTTCTGCAAGTTTCAAAGCGCCCTCTTCTGGATGCAATTCAATATTCCTTAGTGATGCCGCCTAGCCTCAGGTCAAACTGCAGACAGTTTTCAAAACTCTGCTAGTCCTCTGCCTCGTACGTCCAGACTTCGGCTGGTTCATTGCCCTTTGCAGGGACACCCACGTAGAAGCGGTCTCGCTTTGTATAGAAGTAGCCGGTCCGAATTCCAATCCCCGAGGGAACATTGGCGATCAGCTCATAGTGATCGGGGTCATTCTGCTGATATACGCTAATAAAACCTTCGCCCCCGATCACATAGATGCGCTTCCGGGATGCGTCATAGAAAACATCATCGCACTCACCGGCAGCACGCAGTCTAGTCACCTCGTTACCGGTTTGGGTATTCAGAACGACCAACATGGGGGTCTTACGAGTAATCGTAAAGAGTCGATGGTCCTCTTCATTCAAGGCCATCGCGTAATTTGAACGCAGTCCCTTCAGCGGCCATTTCGAGACACTCCCTGTCTTGCGGTCAATGGACTCGACTATATTTCCCGCGTCTGGAACATTTATAAAGATGTGTCCGCCGGAAGCTTCCACCTGAAAGGATTCTGGATGGCCTCCCGTCTTGTAAACGTCCCCTACTCGTTCGTCTGTTTGCGGGTCAATCATGGCAATTCCGCCATCTTCTTGGCCGAATCCGACGAATACTCTCTTCGAAGCCTGGTCATAACGAAGGTTGTCCGGATCTTCGCCAAAATCGATCGTCTTCCGAAGCGTGTACGTCGCGCCGTCATACACTCGTACTTTCCCGTCTTCAGCATTCGCTACGTAGAGTTTATCTACGCTAGGAACATAAAGCGGCCCCTGCGGTTGTGCCAATCCCTTGATACTGCGGATGACTTTTCCGGCGAATACATCTACTACTTCCACCGTGTTATTGCCTAACGCGGAAACGAACAGCCTTCTGCGTTTTGCGTCAACGGTGAAGTGATCGAGCCGACCAGCCACATTGGGCACCGGAATCTGTTCTTCCAATTGAAGCGGAAGAAGATCGTGCGATTGCGCGTGGGTGACGGTAGTCTTTGTGCCTCGGACCACAAGCATGCCCAAGGCAGCCAATGCCACGCTACCGACTGCTAGCAGCTTGTTCATAGTCCCCCTAGAGGAATCCTGGTATCCCTGCTGTGCTCCCTGGAAAAATTCAAGAAGATCGTAAAAAACCTACTCAGGGCTGCGGCTCGAATACAAGAATCGCGGCCTCGTCATTGTCATGGGCTGGAGCTGCAACGTAATAGCGATTCAAGTCGGGCGACCAGAAGGACGTACCGGCCCCCGCTCTTGTTGGGATTCTTGCGATGCTCTCGTAATGATCTGCGTGCTTCTGCTGATAGATGAAGACGTACCCCCCGCCTGCCTCGCGCCCGCCTGACACGTAGACCCAGCGATGCGCTGCGTCAAAGTACACGCCGTCCATGCCTTCCACTGTAGGAAGGTCCGCTACTTCTTTTCCGCTATTCGAATCCATGGCGATCATCTTCGGAGGAGTACGCGTACCTAAGAAAAGTCGATGTGTCGCTTCATCCAATGCACCGTCACCGTTGCGCTGGCTGCTGACCGGCCAAGTGGCAATTACTTGGCGTTTTTTTGTATCGATAACCTGAACCTGACTGGCAATCGAAACGAAAACAAATAAAGTCTCTCCGGACGTGTTCAACAATAGCTCGGACGGGTGTGCGGTGACTTGCATGTCCCCGATATGTTTGTCCGTGCGTGCGTCAATAATTCCAACCACGCCGTAGTCCTTACCTGCGTCCTTCCCACCGTAACCCACATAAAGTAGGTTTTTGGCCGGATCGTATGTGACGCGGTTCGGGCCCAAATCCAACTTGATGGACTCCAGTAACTCGAGGCTATCACCTCGGAAAACGCGAAGCATCCCATCGTCACCGCTTGCTACAAAAACTTTGTTCAGTGCCGGAACGTACGCGATACCCTGAGGTTTTTTGAATCCTGGGATGCTGCGAGACCATTTAGCGGATTGCAGGTCGATGATTTCCACTGAGCCATTTTCTAGGCCGGCTACGAACAGCCGCTTGCCCTCCACGTCTACATCCATATGATCGATGCGTCCCTTGACGTTCGGCATTGGAATGGTCTGAATGAGCCGCAAAGACTCTTTGCCTTGCGCACTCAATTTCACGGTAGGCCCAAGGAAAACTGCCAAAAGTGTCACGCAAATCCGTAGACTTCTCATCGCCACCACCTAACCAAAGTCAATATTCTCTTCGGGCCCAGATAAACAGACGATTAACTCGATCCCCCTGGGTAAGTGTGGTCCTCGACGTAACCACCCAATTACACGTGACCATTCACCGCACGGCGAGCTGGAGCTAGCTCGTTTCTTCTGGCGGTCGAATGGCAACAAATCCCCTGTAAAGCAATAGGTCGTAGATGATTTTTAGTGTTCCGGCTATGAAGAACGGAACGTTTATCAGCGACGGATGCGAGAACAAAAACCCTGCGAACAACGGACTAATGGCTGCGCCGGTTGTTCGTGCGACTCCGGTGATACCCGCAGCTGCAGATCGCTCATCCGCACTAACTACTGCCATGGTATATGACTGCCGTGTCGGGACATCCATTTGGCTGATACTGAAACGCACAAGCAGAACCAGGACCGCCAAGGAAAGGTTTGGCATCAGCGGTATAAGAATGAGCAGAACGTTCGAAGGCAGGTGCGTCAGGACCATGGTATTTATCAGTCCGATGCGCGACGCGAGTCGCGAAGCAAGCAGCGCGGAAATCCCAGCGAAAACATTGGCCCAAAAGAAAATCACACCTAGAGTTCCTGGATTTACGCCGAATCGCAGATAGAACCAATAAGCAGCAAAACTCTGCACGACAAAGCCCCCGCCAAATGAATCCAGTGCGAACAGGCCTGAGAGTTTCATCACCACGTGGTGTGACTGCCTCATCCCGAAGAAACTCGTCACCGTCGTTTGTGACCGCGGTTCTTCACTGCCCACCTCGGCGGCAGAAGATAGGCGCGTGAAAAGCAAGGCGAGCGCAACGCCCAGAGCAGCATACAGAATCACCACCATTCTGTAGCTCCCAACGGCACTCATTGTGTTCTTCTGCAGTATCTCGGTCATGGCGCCACCAAATAGCGCGCCGCTGGCGGTCGCTAAGGAACCAGCGAGCGTGAACCAAGCGAACACCTCTGTTCTAGCTCTATGGGGAACAACATGCGACAGTGCTGCTTGTTCAATTGGCAGGAAGGGCCCAACTTCGTTACCGCTTGGACTTATCACGCCGATGGTGCCTGCAACAATCAGGAATAAGAGATTGCTCGTACACGCGAAAGCTAAACCAGCGCCAGCCATTAGGATGGCACCAATAATCAGCATGCGCCGCCGCCCGATCCGATCGGCTCGGGTAGTAAGGTATAGGGAGACGATAATATCGCCGATTAGTGTCAGGGTGAGAAGCAGGCCAGTCTGGGCTTCCGTAAATCCCAGGCCAACCAGGTAAAAAACTAAGATCACAGATAACGAGCCGTAAGCGAAGAGGCGCGTAAATCGCGTAAGGAACAGAAGCCATCCATCGCGCGTCAAAACTCGAAGCGCGCTCGGAATCATGGTCGGCATCGTAACGGGTTGGCAGTAGCCGGAAGTCGTTTCAAGTAAAGTGCCTGCGTTCATTTCGAGAGGCAGTAACACAAAATCTAGTGAACGGTGACGGCCTCGTACACCACCATCCGCCCTACGGGTTTGCCATTCTCTTCTTGCTCTGGCGTGTAAACACGGTGCGCCTCTAGGTCTACTGCGAGGGTGTGGACTGTGTGTTGTACCTTAAAGCCCTCAATCTTCCGATAGTGCTTCGAATCACCTGATGAAAAACAGAGACGGCTCTGCTAACAGGCGGCATAAATACAGGCCATATACCATCGCGCTGCGCGGAAGTTTGGTCCGAAACACACTGATCGGTCCTGAACTGATGAATCTTGATTCGTCTTCGCTCGAGAACAATCGTATTAGCGAATCTCTAACACTTTCAATGTCCAGTTCCGTCCGGCTGTGCAAAATTCTGAATTATGCACGTTGCAACAAGGGACGAAGCTCCCGGACGTTCTTGACGCTATCAATATCAAGCAAGCGGTCGATCAATTTCGTCGATATCGCTGCACCGAGAACAGGCGTCATCAATCCGCGGGCTTTCGCAACAACCTCGTCGCGGGTCATTGGATTCTCGGGAGTGCCGCGTGCGTTCTCCACACGCTCGGTGAGATGAGTCCCATCGATTAGCTCGACCTCGACGATTCCTACCCGAGTCGGTAAGAGGCGTTCGAGTTCCTCGTCTGCAACCAGTTGAACCTTGGCACGTTCGCGGAGAACCGCCGGATCCTGCATGCGTGCTTTGTCGTGCGCCGCATGGAACGAGACTGTCTTGTCGATCATCATCACTGCCATCAAATACTGAACATTTATGTCCGGCATTTCGCGGTTGTTCACGCGCTCGGCTTGGCTGGTGGCCGAACGTACGACGACCTGTCGTACATCGCTCGCCTCGAATGGATGCCGCTTTCTCAAGTTCACGATCGCGTCGAGTAGCGACAGAATCGGACCTCCCGTAGTCCAAGCCTTGATGCTGGTCAGCGATACTTCATAGCGCGTACCGAGCTCTTCGGTCAAGCGCGCCGGATCGGCCTTAGGCGCGTAGGACGTTACGAAATTTTGCGGACCGGACAGAACATCGTTCACGCCGGTCCATCCCGATCGCACGAGCAGCGCAGCGGTAACTCCGTTGCGCGCTCCCATTGCGCCAAAGAGAAAAGCCTTTTCGATATGCTCAGTATCATCTCGCCACGTACCGATGCCAGCGCCGGCTTGTTGAGTGGCATAGTCGAGCAGCCAGCGCATTTGCTGGACATTTAGACTCGCAACGCAGCCACTGGCGGCCGCCGCTCCCATCGTCCCCACTATGTTGTGGGTTTCGTTTAGAACTCCCCCTTTCAAGGTTTTGTATGCCCTCATTCCAATGTCGTAGCCGAGCGTCACCGCGCGTAGAAAATGCGTCCCGCTGATTTGAAACTGCTCCCCGAGTGCTAGCGTGGCGGGCACGACTGCACAACCTGGATGTGCCCCGCCTGATGTGTAATCGTCATCGCTCTCATCGGAATGAGCCAGCTCCCCGTTGGTGAAAGCCGCGTCGATCGGTCCGCAGAGAGTCCTCGAGGCGACGACCGTGGCGATCTTCTGGCCGCCACCATAGGTTCGAGCGAATTGGATTGCGTCGCGTCCTGGTGGCAACTCAGACCCAGAGACCATAGCTGCTATCGTGTCCAGGATGTGATGCTTGGCGTCCTGCACGACTTTTTCCGGCAGCTCGCTGTTCCCGGCGTCAGCCATGTAAGTGCTCAGCTTGACCATCACCGGGCTCACGTCTTGCGCGGCGCTTTCCCATCTGGCTAGAAATCCCGTAGCAGGAAGAATCCAAGCTGCGCGCTGTAACAAACCGCGCCGCGTCAACAGGCCACCACTGCGCCCGACAGTTAGCTTCGTGTTTTGATCATCAGCCATCGTCGTTCCAACCCGTCATCCCCCGCCCGCAACGTATACTCTGGGCTATTGGGAAACTGCCTCTGCAGCCCGTTCAGAACTAAACTCGTTCTCTAGCTTTGCAATCACAACCGTCGCGACTCCATTCCCAATAACATTTGCGAGCGCTCGCGCCATCGATAGGAAATTATCGACAGCAAACAAGAGTGCGAGTCCTTCTAGAGGCAGAATGCCCGACGCCCCGACAGTCGTTGCTAGGACTATAAAAGCAGCTCCAGTGACACCGGCCGCTCCCTTCGAAGTTATTAGCATGATGGCCACCAGAGCTAAGAGGCGGCTGAAGCTGAGCGAAACGTGATAGACCTGTGCAATAAAAACGGTGCTGATCGGCAACGATAAGGCTAAGCCGCCCAGATTGAATGCGTATCCGGTTGGCAAGACCAAATCGACCACGGAGCGCGAGGCCCCGAATCGCTCAAGTTTTTGCATGAGCTGAGGCAGAACGCTCTCGGATGAAGACGTGCCGATCACTAGAAGAATTTCATCACGAATGTATTTAATGAAGTGAATCAAGCTAAAGCCAAAGAAATGAGCTATGATCCCCAAAACAACGAAGACATAAAACGCTTCTGTCAGATAGGTGACCAAGACAAGCTTGGACAGCGCCAAGAGGGCGCTAGTGCCAAACTTCCCGACCGTGAACGCCATCGCCCCGAAGGCTCCTATGGGGGCGATTCGCATAATGACTCTAATGATTCCAAAAAATACCATCATCGCACTGTCTAAACCCCGAACAACTGAATGACCGCGACTCCCCATCCCGATTAGCGCTATACCGACTAACAATGCAAACACCACGACCTGGAGCAAATCACCCTTTACGAAAGCTCCCAGAGCGTTATCAGGAACAGTTCCCATTAGGAACTCGAGAAATGAAAACTGCTTACCCTTATTGGCGTAGGCCGCGTAATCCCCCGAAGCCGAGACCGACTGGAGAGCGTTGACGCCAGCTCCAGGTTTGAAGATTGTGACCGACGCTAGACCGATAGCGAGAGCAAGTGTCGTCACCAATTCAAAATATATGAGGGCCTTGAGACCGATTCGCCCTACCTTGCGAAGGTCGCCGATGTGCGCGACTCCCGTTGAAACACAGAGAAATACAATGGGCGCAATGGCCATGCGAATAAGCTTGATAAAGAGATCACCAAGCGGCTTCATGGCCAGGGCAAGCTTGGGATCGACTATACCCAGCACTATCGCAGCCACGATAGCCAACAGGACTTGAAGAGTAATATTATTTCGTCGCCGGCGTTTGTTGGTGTGGGACGTCTCGTGCGTTTCTGTTCCCAAGGTTTCCCTCTCGATGGTGCAGCCTCTAACTATCGGAAAGTGTCTTTAGTAGACGGAACAGTTCTTTTTTTGATTCAAATCCAATTCCTGGAATATCCGGCAACGCAACGTAACTATTTTCAACAGGAGTGTCATCCGCAAATCCACCGAAGGGTTGAAAGATACCGGGATAGGATTCATTCCCCCCAAGTCCCAAGCCGGCGGCTATATTTAGCGATAATTGATGACCACCGTGTGGAATGCAACTACTCGCAGACCATCCGTACTTTTTCAACATGTCCAATATCCGCAGATATTCGACCAGACCGTAGCTGAGTGCACAATCGAACTGCAGGACGTCGCGATCGGACCGCATGCCTGCGTACCGGATCAGATTGCGTGCGTCCTGAACTGAAAAAAGGTTTTCTCCCGTGGCCATGGGACCTTGATAGTGGACGGCAAGTTTCGCTTGCAACTCATAATCGAGCGGATCGCCGGGTTCCTCGTACCACCGCAGCTGGTAGGGTTCAAGAGCACGCGCGTAAGCAATCGCTGTCTCCAGGTCAAAACGTCCATTCGCGTCCACCGCCAACTGGTTCCCGTCCTTTAAGATTTTCAGGACAGCTTCGATGCGCTTTAGATCTTCCGGTAGTGAAACTCCCCCGATCTTGATCTTCACTACGGAATAACCCAGGTCGAGATAGCTTTGCATCTCCTGTTGTAAGGCGGAGGGGCCTTTCTCAGGGTAATAGTAACCACCGGCCGCATAGACGAAAACTCTTGTGTCAACGACCCCACCCCGAAAACGATCCGCAAGAAGACGATAGAGCGGCACACCGGCGATCTTCGCCACGGTGTCCCATATCGCCATATCGAAGACACCGACTGCCACTGACCTTTCGCCGTGTCCCCCTGGTTTCTCATTCTGCAGAAGAATGTTCCAAATCTTAAACGGGTCGAAATTATCGCCGGTGTCATCGATGAGACTAGGGGGGTCTGCAGCCCTCAGGCGCGGGATAAAGCGGTCACGTAAGAGGCCACTCGGTGCGTATCGGCCGTTAGAATTGAAACCGAAACCGACAACACGTTCGCCGTCGCGTACTACGTCCGTGATTACTGCCAGAACGCTAACCGTCATCTGACTAAAGTCGATGTAGGCATTGCGAATATTTGATTTGATGGGGACAACGGTTTCGCGAATATCGAGAATCTTCATTCGGCTACTTCGCTCTCGCGCAGCGCATCGCGGTTGAGAGTCAGCCCGAGACCAGGAGCGTCAGGTATCGTCAATATTCCGTCTACCGGCTCTGGGGGATCTAGGAAAAGCATCTGGCCAACCTGAACCATGCCTAAATGCCACTCCACTATCCAACCGTTCATAAGCCCGGCAAGAGTATGCATATTGAAAAGGGGCCAACCGCCGCCGTTCGCAATCGGCAGGTTGTAAATCTGGGCCAAATGACCAGCCTTGCGCGCTTCGGTGTAGCCACCGCAAAAGCAACAGTTCGGCTGCAAAATGTCTACCGCTTGTCTCTCTACGAGTTCACGAAGCCGCCAACGATGCCCCTCCATTTGCCCTGCGGCAATCGGTATTTTGGTATGCGCACGCAGGTCTGCGAGTGCTCGGGCATCGTTTTGGTGCAAAGGCTCCTCAAACCATGTAATGTTGCAGTCTTCGATCGCACGGCAAAGAAGTTTGGCCTCCACCGGGTTGAACAGATAATTGGCGTCGATCATGAGGTCGACGTCGCAGCCCACAGCTTCGCGAACGGTGCGAACGCGATTGGCATCCTCGCGCCAACCTTTCTTGTCCACTCCGACGATGAGTTTCATTGCGGAGAAACCCCTCGAGACCTGCAGCTTTGCAGCTTCGGCCAACTGTTCGCGATCGTACTGAGGAAACCCGAAGGTCACATAGGCCGGTATCGAAGTTCTGGCATTCCCAAGCAGACCGGCAACTGATCTGCCTGCCGCCTTACCTTGAATGTCCCACAGAGCGATGTCGAGGCATGATAAGGCGCTTGAAATGACTCCGGTCATAGCTCGAGGGTTTAGCTTGGACCATATCCTCTGATGGATGGCTTCCATATCCCGCACATCCATATCGCGCACTGCCGGCAATACGTAAGATTTTAGTGCCACCACGACGGAGCGAGCGAGGAAATGACCGGTGATCGCCATACCCGAGAGGCCGTCATCCGTTTTAACTTCACAAAAGACAAATTCCTTTTGCTCCTCTCGGCCATAACCATGGACCTTTCGCTCAAGCAGTGGGATGGTAATAGTCGAAGAATGTACGCTTGCGCGTATTTCTCTAATCTTCACTCGCTCTCCTTAGTGGCACGCAGCCCGGGTTCCGAACCTTCAGGACCTTGTTCTTTGACTCTTTCCAGCAATCTCGCTTTTCCAGCCAAAATGTGATCGACCATGGTGTGTTCTGATAAATCACAGTTGTGGTCACGTAGTGCTTCGACAATGCGCATATGTTCTTGGTTTGACAAAACCATGGAGTCACCCTGGACGAGGCCACGGCGGCGGAAAAGATGAAGCTCTTTGCTCAAAGCGCAGTAAAGCTCAGCGACACGATGGTTGCCTGACAACTCTACTAGGCGAGCATGGAAAGCTACGTTCAAGGGGTAATACGTATCTATATCCTTCGCTTGCTGCATTTCGGCCACCATGGCACGAAGTTCTACAACGTCTCGGAAAACGATACGACTTGCAGCGAGCCGGCCTGCTAGGCCGAAGAGATGAGCGCGCACGTCATAAATCTCTGTTGCTTGAACCACACTCATTTCCCGCACGAACACGCCGCGATTTGTGACAACCCTGACCAAGTTGCTTTTTTCCAGACTCCGACACGCTTCCCGTATCGGTCCTCGGCTAATGCTGAACACCTGGGCCAGCGCGCTCTCGTTAATGCGATCTCCTGCCTGCAATTCTCCTCTGATGATCATCCGTTCTAGTTCTTCGGCGACCAGGGAAGAGAGGGTTTCTGCGCGCCGACTTCTTAGTTGTACGAGCAAATCCTTGTTGTTCATATCGTGAATCCCCCTAAGTCCAAGATGGTCATCAAGGTTTCGCACTCCGCGGCACCGGCAATGCAGGCGTAGAAACTGGCGGCTTTCGCAGGTGCGTTGCCTGCTCAAAACCGAAGGCGAGTTTTATCAATTCGGGCTCCGCCCACGCGCGGCCGAGAAGCTCCATCCCCACCGGCACCCCGATAGGAGCATCTGACGTCGGCGTAGAAAAGCCGGCGGGCACTTCGATGGCCGGGAAGCCCGCCAGAGCAGCGATAACGCCGTTGCGGTCTTTCTGAAACGTGGCCCCAATAGGAAGGACCAAACACTTTTGATGGGGGTAGATCAGCGCATCCAGTTGATTTTTCGCCATGAGGTTGGCTACTTCAATCCTGATTTCTTCCATTCTCATCCGGCGATCTTTATAGTCCGCGGAATTGGGGCCATCTTCATAACTCTGTGCTGTGGCGAAGAATTTTTCTAGCGTGGGCTTGTGGTACTGGCCAGAAGCAATGATTTCCGCGAGCGAATGCACTGGTACGTGCGAGCCCTGCTGCTGTAAGTAGCGGTTTAGTGCCGCCTTGAACTCCGGCTCGTTCAAGCGAAATTTTGCGGTCAACATGTTCGTGTCGAGGGCCGCGTCTTCGAGGCGGACGATCACGGCGCCTTGTTCCTGTAGCATGTCAATAGCTTTGGCCATAACCCTGTTCACTTCTTCGTATTCCGGGCCGCTACCAAATAAGTTCGTAAGCACGCCAAGGCGGGCTCCCTTCAATCCATTTTGCAGGAATGCTGTGTAGGTTTTTGGAATGTTGCCGACGCTAAAAGCAGTCACAGGATCATTCGCATCGTATCCAACCATAACGTCCAGTAATCTTGCGGTGTCGTCGACATTGCGGGTCATGGGGCCGATGGTGTCCTGGGTAAAAGACACCGGCACAATACCGTCCCGGCTGATTAAGCCGCGGGTTGGCCGGAGTCCTACCAAACTGTTTGCGGAACAAGGGGAGCGGATGGAGCCGCCGGTATCCGATCCAGTGCCCGCAGCTGCGAAGTTAGCAGCAACCGCGGCAGCTGTACCGCCGGAAGAGCCGCCTGGCGTTCTGGTGAGGTCATACGGATTCCTCACCTGTCCGCCCAGCGAACTTACGGATATGCCGCCGCTGGCAAATTCCTGCAAGTTGGCCTTGCCAAGGATGAGGGCACCGGCTTCGCGAAGCCTTTTCACAGTGAAAGCGTCCTTTTCAGGCTGCGCACCTTTAAGTGTGAGGGCACCAGCGGTTGTAGGCATGTCTGCAGTGCCAAAATTATCTTTTAGAACGATGGGGACGCAGCTGAGCGGCTTTAATCTGTGAGTGCGGCGAAAGTCCTGATCCAAAACATCGGCCTGCTCGAGGCTTGCCGGGTTGATGTACAGCATGGAATTGATCGCCGGCCCTTGTTGGTCGTAAGTGTGGATGCGATCCAGATATTGCTGGACCAGATGGTGGCAAGTCAGGGTACCCGCTTGCATCGCTTTGTGAATGCCAGCGATAGAAGTTTCCATCAAATGGAAGGAGCGATCAGGCGCGCAGTCAGCGAGCGGCGCAAGCAAGAGAGCAAAGACGAGTGCAGTTTTTTTTGCGCGCATGAATTTAGTCCGCTTCCAAAGACCGGATCAGGCCCGCCGCAACACCGGTCAAAACCGATTTTGATTGAAATTCGAGTTGCTCGCCGGACGAAGAGCCCAACACTATTTGAACAAAAGGGCGGTTGACGCGACGGAGAATTTTTCTCACAAAATTCGGGAGACTGCAGAGGCGGCATAAGATCGCCCCCTGCTTCAGGATGATTTTTCTAGCGCCCATAAATCAGCACGCGAAACGTTCCACGAATCGGCTTTCGCTCCGCATGGGGTTTCTCCTTCGTCGGAGCAGGAGCCGGGCCAAAGTCCGCAGTGGTCAAAAAAAGGTTGTGCGTCTTGGGATCGAGACCCATCGTTTTGGCGCCAAACTCAGTTTTGACGGTTTCCACTTCCGTGAGCTTGTCAGGGGAATCCTCATGAAAAACGTGGAGCTTGCCCACGCGGGTGGCGACAAACAGCAGCCCTGTTTCCGGCTCGAAGACGTTGGCGTCCACACCGGAGCTGATCGGCAACGACTGGACGATCTTGCCATTGTCCGCATCCATCACGACGAGAAATTGCGGGTTGCGGCCGCTAGAAAATAGCCGTCGGTGCTCACGATCCATTTCCATGGCCACGGGCGTTCCGGCAGGCGCTACCGGCCAACGAGCTTTGATCGTGAGCGCGTGTGTGTCAACGACGGCCACGTCGTTTTTCTCTTCGTTGTTATCGTAAAGAGTGCCCTTACCGTCGGCCACGGGCTGTTCTACCGCGCCACCCATGTCGATGACTTTCACTACCGTCTCCTTGACCGGATCTATGACTGTAGAATTCTTGCTGTCGCCATTAAAGGTAAAGATAAACTTGGACATGGGATCGTAGGTAATGGAGTCCGTGTCCGGGGAGCTTTTGATTTTGCCGGTGATCTTCAGGCTCTTAAGATCAAATACCGCCACCGTAGCGGCATCGCCGTCCGTGATGAATCCTTTCCCAAGTTCGGGGAGCACAACGACACCATGGCAGCGCTTTAAGCCGGAAATTGTGCCCACCACGGAGAAGGTATCGGCGTCGAGCACTTTGACCTCAGCACCATGCGAGAGATACACGCGCCGCGCGGCAGAATCTACGGTGACGTAGTCGAAATATTCGCCGCCACCCGGTGCTGCGCCCAAAGAGACTTTCTTAATCAGGTGATAACCCGGACCCGGCGGACTTGCCAGAGCAACCGTCCCAAGAAATGCAAAGGAAAAAACTAGCAAAGATAACGAGAATTTCTTCATCCTAGCTCCTCGATTTAGTGATTATATTTTAGTCTTACGAATTCGTTTCTGCACACCGCAACCCTCAAATTCGTTGATGCTGCTCATTACGGCGCTTCTCGCTACCAGATGATTTTCAAGCCAAATTGAATCTGCCGCGAGAAAGTTGATGTGGAATTGATCTGACCCGCTGAGTCGGCCGGCGACCCATCTGAATTGAAGACTGCATTGTGTTTGACGGGCGCCTGGAAGTTGGGGTGGTTAAAAAGGTTAAAGAACTCAGCCCGGAACTGAACGTTGAAGGTTTCCGAGATTCTCGGTAGGTAGGTGTTCTTGAATGCAGAGAAATCGACATTGACCAGTCCCGGTCCGACCACGGTGTTCCGCCCGGCATTGCCAAATAGGTTCAAGCAGGTGCCAGGGATCGGGTTGCTATTCTTATCCACAGCGAGTTGGCATACCCCGGCGAACGAAGCGGGCGCCATCGGAGGAGTAAAGCAAGATACCTTGATGTAGCCATTGACATTGCCGGTGACGGGATGTGCGCATGCGGCTCCCGCGACGCGCGACGCGAAATCTATCGCGTCAGTGCTCCTTTGGCCGAGCGGATCTCCTGCTACCAGGACAGTAAAGGGCGAGCCGGTACTGGCGACGATGACTCCCCCGAATTCCCAGCCGCCCAGGATGTGCTGCACGGCTGCGCCCCCAAACTTTGGTGAGGGAAGCTGCCAAAGGTAGTTCGCCACAAAGTTTTGGGTTATGTTGAAGTCACACACGCCACGCCTGCCCCCGCGGTTAAAAAACATCAGGCTGGAGAGTGAATTCGCGTAGGGGTCGCCCAGCAGGCCACCCGAACCGTAGTCCATGCATTTGCTCCAGGTATAGCTGCCTTGAACCTGAAATCCGTGGCTCATCCTTTTTGCGATTCCCGCCTGGAGGCCATGGTAAGAGGAGCTGTTATCCCACCAGGTAGCTCGAATGCGGCCTACCTGCTCGTTGAGCTTCTTTGCGTGACCAGTGCAGGGCGTAAAAGTCTGATCACAGGGCCAGAGGTAACCAGCCGACGTCAAGGTTGGAAGGACCATATTGCTGTCATCCGTGCTGAAAGTGGAGTGGACCGTGCGCGAACCCACATAGGCGAGCATCGCAGTTAAGTTTGGGACGATTTCGCGCTGGACACTGAGATTCCAGTTCATGGCGTAATTGCGGTGCGGATTCTGTTCAATTAAGCGGACTCCCGCATTTGTAAGGTCGGTAGTGACGAGTGCTACCGCCCCCTTCGGGAACGAGCCCGCGGGTAAGGGGGAGAGACCTTTTTGCAGCTGGTACGGTAGGACCCCGGTGCTCCCGTGGGTGTACTCCCAGGAAAGAGGTAGGGCGTCAAAAATTCCAAAGCCGCCACGGACGGCCGTCTTGCCATTGCGGAAGGGATCCCACGCGAAACCGACTCGCGGCTGGAAGTTGTGAAGGGTTGGGTTCGTGGCGTAGAGGGTGTGAACCGGCGTCTCGGCCGGGCTGGTGAGGCTGGTCAAGACAGCGAACGTGTTATGGGCCTCGGTCGGTAGCGTGACCGGCTCGTAACGCACGCCAAAGTTCAGCGTAAGGTTCGAGCGCCAATGCCAATCGTCTTGGATGTAGGCTCCGAAAAGGGTCTGTCGCACATAAATCGGTCGAGTGGTTGTCGGATCGTCCAGCTTGATGCCGTCGGGTTGGTTCACGAGGAAGTTCTTCAGAGAACCGAAACTGAATTGTCCATTTGGCGGGACCCCCCCAGAGAACTCAAAGTTTTGCATGTGCTCCCAGGCAAACCCGAATTTCAAGGAGTGCGTGCCGCGAGTAAGGAAGGCATCGTCATAAAACTGGAAGGAATTCCAGGCCAGAAGATCTGATGAGACATCGCCCAGAGCCCCGTCCATGGTGTCGAGACCGTTGACCGCGAGTTCCGGTGCAAACCGTCCGGGGAGCACGCCGAAACTCGGATCCTTGGCGAGCGGATTGAGTGCACTGACAGGCTCGGTGACCGTCGCGCGTACACGGCTAAAACCTCCTCGCGCGGTATTCACCAAAGTCGGACTGAAGATATGGGTTTCTTCCAGGCTGTACATTTGTCTTAACGTAAAATTCTGGGTGAGCGTGTACGCAAATGAATCGGGCATAGTAAGAGGCGCCCGGTCATAGAACCAGCTCGCTGCAAAACTATCCTTTTCTGAGAAATGCTGGTCGAACCGCAGGGTTACATAGTTTTCGGACAAGCGCTCGGCCCCGGTAATCGTGAAGATTCCTGTGTCTCCGCTTCCGATAAGACCGTTGTTGGGCAGCGGATAAAAAACCAGATAGGGCGCCACCTTCGAGTCAACCTTGATATTTGAAGAGGGTTGCGCAGAGCAGACCGGGTCTAGATGACAGAGCTTGCCCATTCGAGCCTCCGCAGAAGGCACGATATTGCTGAAAGTATCACTCTTCCTCTGACGGATCCCTTCGTAATCACCGAAGATGAAGGTCTTACCCTTTTTGATCGGGCCTCCGCCAGCGACCCCGAACTGGTTGCGGTGAAATGGCGGCAGAGTGGTATCGAAGAAGTTTCGTGCATCCAAGACCTTATCGCGCATGAAAAAGTAAGCATCTCCATGGAACTGGTTGGTCCCCGACTTCGTAATGCCGTTGATGACCCCACCCGAGGCACGACCATACTCCGCCGAATAGTTACCGATCAGGACTGAAAACTCCTGAATCGCGTCCACGCCCAAATTGACGCCCAGCGAGCTGCCCGGCGACCCATTCGAATAGTCGTTGATGCTGATCCCGTTGATCCGGTAATTATTCTCGTACGGTTGGTGTCCGGAGATGGACAAAAGAGTTCCGTAGCCTCTATTGCCCCGATTGCTGGATCCCGCCTCAACTCGGACACCAGTGACTCCCGGCTGGAGCGTTGCCAGTTGCGTCCAGTCGCGGCCGTTCAAAGGCAGTTCGCGCTCCGTGGTGGAATCGACCTCGGCGCTCAGCGTGGATGAAGCGAGTTGCACGTCCGGCGCTATGCCGGCGACATCAACTCGTTGAGTCACTTCGCCAATCTTCAAGGAAACATTCAGGACTTGTGAAGCTCCCACGGTTAGCGTGAGGCCCGTCTGTTCGGAGGTGGAAAATCCTGAAGCGGTAATTGTGATGTCATAAATTCCTGGCAGCAAGTTTGGCGCACTGTAAAAGCCGGCCGAGTCGGTAGTGATGTCCCGCGCGACTCCGGTCGCCCTGTTTTTGATGGACACGCCGGCATTAGGAACCTGCGCGCCGGACGGATCTGTCACCGTGCCAGCAAGGGTGGCTCCGGTCACTTGTGCATGGATTGGAGTGGACACAAGCCCAGTGAGTGACAACATCACATACACTAAGAGGCCGCAAGCAATCTTCATCAGACCACCTCCAAGGAGTTTATTGGGACCACGACGTCCTTGGTCGCGGAGGATAGATTGCCATCAGTCAACAGTCAACAGAAAAATACGGGTAGGCGTGTATATAATGCTTTATTTTGATATCTCATTTAAATACTAGGCAACCCTACAATGCCTGTTAACTGTCAGCAGTGAGCAAGAAAATGCTTGACATCCGTGCCGTGGAGTTATTCAATTCGCGGACGTTCCTACCATTCACAAAATGGGAAGTCCAGAACTCAACCGAAAGCTCGGACCACGATCACTGGCTGATCATTCAGGAGATGCTCCGTGCATGTTATTAACTCACGAACACTCGCGAAGATCCTAGTACCCTTGATAGTAATCGTTTTTGATCTATCCCTCGCCGTTTCAATGTATTCACAGGTAACCGAAGCAACCCTTTCCGGCACTATCTCAGATCCATCTGGCGGTGTAATACCCGGAGCGCAAATCTCCATCAGCAATACTGCCACCGGTATCAGTAAAGAGTTTCAGGCGGATACCGCCGGCTACTATACGGCTCCGAATCTGGCCCCTGGGACTTATGAGATCAAGGTTACGGCTAAGGGCTTTAACACAGCGGTTTCGACCGTCACCCTCGCCGTGGGGGCTCAACAGCAGCTCAACATCCCGATGAAGGTGGGGGAAACATCGCAAACTGTCCAGGTGACGGCGGCTACACAGCAGATCGATCTCACCTCGTCAACCCTAACTGGACAAGTCGAATCTCAGACGATACTCGAGTTGCCCCTGAACGGCCGCGACTGGACTTCGCTGGCTACTCTTCACCCTGGCGTAAACCTGATCGAAACCCAGGTGGACTATGCTCAGTCCGCACGCGGTAATCGTGGCTTCGGAGCGGAACTCACCATCTCCGGCCAGAGGACAACAAACAACAACTACCGGCTGGACGGCATTAGCGTCAACGATTACGCCAACAGCGGCCCGGGAAACGTGATCGGTGCGGCCTTGGGTGTGGACGCCATTCAGGAGTTCTCCGTTCTGACCGGCGGCTTCTCTGGCGAATACGGGAAGGCCACCGGCGGAGTCGTAAACGCCATCACCAAGTCCGGCACGAACTCCTTCCATGGCGACGTGTACGAATTCATACGAAACAGTGCCTTGGACTCGAGAGATTACTTCTCCAGGAGCGCCAACACGCCGCTGGCGCAATTCAGGCGCAATCAGTTCGGCGGCGCGGCGGGCGGGCCAATCATCAAGGACAAAACTTTCATCTTCGGAGATTATGAAGGATTCCGCCAAGCCAAGGGGATTACAACGACAATTACCGTTCCATCTGACACAGCGCGCGCGGGGCACCTCCACTACAAAAAAGGAACTCTCCCCCCGGGTGGGTGCACCGCGACCTCCCCAACCGAGTGTACGGTGACGGTGGACCCTGCAGCAGCGGCGGAATTAGCAATGTTCCCCCATGCGACGCCTGGCACGTCCGTTCTGGACGCAGGGAAATTCATCAACTCCGGCTTGCAAATTGTGCCGGAGAATTTCTATACCGCCCGTGTGGATCACAAGCTTTCGACGAATGACAACCTATTCGGAACCTACCTGTTCGACGACACGGACTTCACGCAGCCCGACAGCTTCAACAACGTTCTCCTCAAGTCGCATACCAGGCGGCAGACCGTGGTGCTCGGAGAGAGCCACACGTTCGGTCCCAGCTTTGTCAATGCCGCGCGAGTCGGTTACAGTCGCAGTCATGCGCTCAACCTTATACCCTTCGGGGCGATTAATCCCGCAGCGTCATTCACGTCGCTAGGCAGCACGACCGGACAGACGGCCCCTCTCATGGCTATTGGTGGCTATACGAGGAATCAGGGGGGCGTCGGAGCGTCCTCCAATTACGAGCACACCTTTAATAATTATCAGTTCGCAGACGATGCGTTCTGGACACATGGGGCTCATACCCTGAAGTTCGGTACGGATATCGAGCGGATGCAATACAATTTCATTGCCAGGGTCACGCCGGGCGGACGGTGGAATTTCTCAAACTTGGCGGCTTTTCTCACCAACAATGCCAAGTATTTTGAGGCGGGCATACCCTCCACAATTTCACCGCGTGAACTGCGACAGACCCTTGTTGGAGGGTATGTCCAGGATGATTGGCGCCTTCGTTCCAATCTGACTTTGAATCTCGGCCTGCGCTATGAAATGGTTACGGTCATAAAGGATGCGCAGGGCAAGATTACCAGCTTGTTGAATATTACCGACCCGGCGCCACAATGCGGGGTCCAGTTTACGTCCCCGTTCGCTCCGGGGGGCAAGCAACTCCCAGGCTCTGCCTGCGGCAACGTTGGCCCTTACTACCACAACCCTACGCTTCGTAACTTTGCGCCTCGGATTGGATTTGCGTGGGATCCGTTCCGCGATGGAAAGACCTCCGTGCGCGGCAGCTTTGGTATTTACGATGTGCTGCCGCTGCCCGGCTACTTCCTCGTGCTGCAAGCCCAGGCCGCACCGTTCATGATATTTGACAGCGTAAATAAACCTGCAGCTTTGAAGGGACAATTTTTCGCGGGAGGGCAGAATCTCCTGACAAACCCACCAAAGGGAGTCCAGCCAGGCAAGCTAAGCACCTCCACGGTTGAAGCGAACCCTCACCGAAATTACGTGCTGCAATGGAATCTCAACGTGCAGCGTCAAATTTCCCCGGACCTGTCGATAACGCTGGGCTATATAGGCTCCCACGGCGTACACATGCTGATTCGCGGAGACGACGGCAATGTGACCCTTCCTACTCGCACCTCCGCCGGATTGCTGTTTCCCTGCGGCTTTGCCAAATCCACTGACGCTTTTTGCACGCCAGGCCTCACCCCGAATGTACCCGCGCCCGCACCCTCTGCGAAGATTAACCAGGCTCTAGGGACTATTCGGTATCTCTATTGGGGAAGCGACTCCTTCTACCACGCCATGAACGTAAACGTTGACAAGAGGATGAGCCATGGCCTCCAATTCCAGATCGCCTACACTTTGTCAAAGTCGATTGACGACAACTCGTCAACCATCGCGGGAGATACGTTTTCAAATAGTCTCAATTCTTTGTACTGGTTCGCCCCGAAATCACTCCGTGGCCTTTCTGACTTCAACGTCGGCCAGAACGCATCCATTAATGTGCTCTGGGCTCTGCCCACGCCGAAGTCTTTCCATGGGTTAACGAAGGCGGCGGTAGGCGGATGGCAGGTGGGCGGCATCTTCAAAATCAATACTGGGATTCCGACGACGGTCATCATCAACGGAGACCCAGCAGGATTGGGAAATGATGGTGCAGACCAATTCGGCATGCCGAACCTCATTCCCGGCTGCGATCCCGTCAATCACAATTACATTGGAGGTACAAGCCCTTCCTATATCAACGTGAATTGCTACACTCTTCCCACGGTATCGGCTTCATCGCCACTTGCCGCCCAATGCGGAACCTTCTCAGGAGCCGCAGCCCCGCCTAGCGGGCAGGTTTATTGCGCGAATCTCCTAGGCAATGCGGGCCGCAATTCCGTCGTTGGGCCCAAATTAGTAAACCTGGATTTCTCGGCCACCAAGAATTTCCCGATCCCTCGCATTTCGGAGACTTTCAACGTTCAATTCCGGGCGGAGATCTTCAACATCTTCAATCACTCCAACTTTGTGCCTCCGGAACCACTCGCTGGCGCGTCGATCTTTCAGGCAAACGGGGCGGCGCAAAACAACGGATTTATGGACAACTTGGCGACACAACCCCGAGACGTTCAGTTTGCATTGAAGGTCATTTGGTAATAGCGAAGAACCAATGGCCGGTCGCTCGGAGACTGCCTAGGACAATTGTTTCCTAGCTCGCCGGCAACCACCCATTTCTATCTGAAGGCCGTCGAAATTCCGATCGAGGAGAGAAGGAATGAAAAGGTTTCTCGTGATTCTCGTGACTTTGTTGACGGCCTTCGTTTCGAAAACGCAGGGCCAGCAGTCGAGCCAACAACTGCCGATGATGCATATGTCAGGCATTCTGGGGCTGGTTGAGACCATCCCATTGCCAGGGGATGGGTACATGGACCATCTAGCGGCAGACGTAAAAGGCCAGCGCCTATTTATTTCTGGGGAGGCTGCAAAGAGCCTGATAGTTGTGGACTTACGCGCGGGCAAGGTGATCCACGAGACCAAAAGGCTTTCCGCTATGCCCAAGAAGCCGTTCTATCTCCCCGACACCGACGAAGTCTGGATGACCCTTACCGATAGTACGGTCGTAGCCATTAGCGGGACTACGTACGAGATAACCAAGACGGTCAAATTGTCTGGATATGGCGATCCGAATAGGGGAGCGGATAACGCGGCTTACGATCCTACGACCCATCTAATTTATGCCGGCGTAGAAGTCTTTGAAGATTTTGGTGGCAGCGGCCAGCACGGATCTACGGATGCTTCCATCGACTTAGTCGACACAAAGACCGCCAAATTGGTGGGCAGCATTAAGCTCCCCGGCGGCGATCCCGCGGGGATCACAATCGAGCCGTCAGGGAAAAAATTGTACGTCACTATGGGAGATATTGTGGGAGGTGACAGCCATGTCGCAGTCATTGACCTCGAAAAACGCACCGTGGTCGCCCAGTGGCCAATCACCGGAGGCCCGGTGCCCCATACCGCGGGTTTAGATGCAGCCCATCATCGCCTGTTCGTGGGTAGTCGGACGATAGCCCACACCGGCAATATTGGAGGCGGGCACCAGCATGAACCGGGGAAACTAGTTGTCATGGATACAGAGACAGGAAAAGTGGTTCAAGTACTGGACAGCGTGGGCGGCGCAGACGACCTCCAATATGACGCGGCTACCGGGCGCATTTACTTCGTAGGGACGACTGGCACCGTTGCTGTTTTTAAGGAGAAGGACCCGGATCACTTCCAGCTTCTCGGAAAAGTTCCGACCGGGGCAATTTCTAAGACCGGGCTCTGGGTACCTGAACTGAATCGGTTCTATTCGGCTGTACCAAGGCACTACATTCTCACTGCGCGCCACGGAACACAGGACCTACAGACCGACTTGCTTAAGGAATTAAACATCGCGCAAGGTGTGACGGCACGCGAAAAGAAAGCCGGATGGCAAACTTCGATGCTTTCTGACCTAGTAATCGAAGAAGCCCATCTCATGGTCTTTAATTACTTACCTTGAGGCATGTCGCCGTCGAGAACTTTTCTCGGAAGTCTTTTTGTCTGGCGTAGATGAGCCGAGGCTGGGGAAGCCAGCTTGTCGTTACCGAATCATTGCAGAATAGAGGGTGTGATCATGAGCGAAACCGCCAAACCCGCGCCGGATCACCCACGCATTGGAATTACTGAGCTCAAGCGGTTCGTCACGCGGGCGCTCGAGTCTGTCGGAATTCCCCCGGAGGATGCCACTCAGGTGGCTGCTCTGATGGCCGAAGCCGACGCACGCGGCGGGGACGCGCACGGCGTGTTTCGGCTGCCACAGTACGTGAAGCAGATCCAAAGCAGGGGAATCAATTCGCGGCCCAACATTCGGATATTGAGCGACAGAGTTGGTACGGCGCTCCTCGACGGCGACAACGCCCTGGGGCATCTGGTTATGAAACGAGCTGCCGAACTGGCTATCGAGAAAGCCCGTCACTCCGGCATTGGCTGGGTAGGCACGCGGCGCAGCAATCATGCGGGCCCGGCGCAGCTTTACGCGCGGATGCCCGCGGCGCAGGACATGATCGGATTGTATTTCTGCGTGGGTAATGCCAATCTTCTGCCCCCATGGGGCGGCACCGAGGTACTGCTCAGCACGAATCCCATTGCCATCGCCGTGCCAGCTTTGCAGCATCCATCGATCGTGCTTGACATGGCCACTACGAACACCGCTTTCGGTAAGATCAGGCTCAAGGCCCAACGCAATGAGCCGATGCCGGAAGGCTGGATGATCGACCGGCAAGGTCAGCCCATGACCGATCCGAAGCGCGCAAGCGAAGGCTTCCTTGTCCCAATCGGCGGTCCGAAAGGGTATGGACTGGCGCTGATGATTGGTTTGCTCGCCGGAACATTGAACGGAGCTGCGTTCGGCCGGGACGTGGTCGACTACACTACGGACTCCAAGACCGCAAGCAACACGGGGCAGTCCATTGTGGCAGTGGATATCGCGATGTTCGCGGACGTGCAGGCCTTTAAGCAGAAAGTCGACGAGCTGTGGGAGGTCATGAAGTCGTCGCCGACGCTACCGGGCGTCGATGAAGTCCGGCTGCCGGGAGAGCGCTCGGAGCAACTGTACCGCGATCGGATGGCCCTTGGTGTTCCGCTCGGCGCCGAACTGCGCAAGGTTTTGGAGGAACTCGCTGATCGCCTGGGCATTCAGCGGATGCAATAGAACTCGCTTGTACCTGACACTGCTACGCGACTGCCTTGTCTCCAGCGGACTACGCACGAAATCATCCGCGCGATTTCTATTCGAACTTGACCGGTTGAGACGTTCTGAATTTAAGCTATGTTCCGCGGTCACGTTCGATTCGTTGACTATCACAATTCAGGAGATCACTGATCATGCTGAACCATGATGTGACCGGTGTGCGCCCCGTCGATATTCACGCGCATTTTTTCCCGCAAGCCTATCTCGACGTGCTCGCGCAAGAGGGGCCGCGCTTCAATGTGGAATATCGCGCGGCGGAGGAAGGTTTTTACATCAAGACGGAGGTGCGCTTCCAGGGACCGCTTCCCTACCGGATCGTCGACTTGAAGAAGCGGATCGCTGATATGGACGCGCAGGGCACCGCCGTGCAGGCGATGTCACTCACCGGACCAATGGCGTATTGGGGCGACGAAGAAGTCTCTCACAAACTGGCGCGCGCATGGAACGATGCGGCCAGCGCCGCGCACATGCAATATCCGACGCGGCTGGTCGGACTGCTGACGCTTCCCATGCTGTTCCCGGATCGCGCCATCGACGAACTGAATCGCGCCAGCAAATTGCCGGGAATACGGGGCGTTTACATGGGCACGAACATCGACCATCGCGATCTCGACGACCCGCTGTTTGAGCCGATTTTTGCCCGCATCGAGGCGCTGGACCTTCCCGTTTTCCTGCATCCACTGCAGGTGGTCGGCGGCCAGCGCACCGCGCCGTTCTATCTCTCGAACCTGCTGAGCTTCCCTTTCGACACCGCCATCGCCACCTGCCACCTTATTTTCGGCGGCGTGCTCGACCGGCACCCGAAACTTCACTTCATCCTGCCGCACGGCGGCGGCGTGTTGTTGATGCTGATAGGACGCATCGATCACGGTTCGACCGTGCGGCCGGAAATCAAAAAGCTAGGGTTGCCGCGGCTTCCTAGCAAATATCTGCAGCGGTTTTCGTTCGACACCGTGGTCCACTCGAAATCCGTCATGGAGTTCGTGATCAGCGAGGTGGGCGCCGAGCGCATCATGATCGGGAGCGACTACTGCTTGGACATGGGGTACGAAAGGCCGGTGCATTTCCTGGATCAGGTGAATATAACGAGCGGGCAACGAAAGATGATCTTAGGCGACAACGCAGCACGCATCCTCAAACTCTGACCAGATAACAATCAGTCACGGCACTTCTGCCGCGGATCGGATTACACGAGCCTTCAAAAAGCTGGAATATTTTTTGCATTCTCATCACTTGGATTTTGAGATTGCGTTTCTTGCCAACGCCGCGTAAGATGCCGGGGCTCTAATCGAAAGTTCGGACGGCGATCGCCGCATAAACATTGCTCTGGCGTACATTGGTATGGATGACAAGGACGACGCCTTCGCCTGGCTTCAAAAGGCGTACTCAGAACATTCCAATGCTCTCACCACCCTGAAGGTAGACCCAACCTTTGACCCACTGCGCAGCGACCCCCGCTTCCAGGAATTGGTGCGGCGCGTCGGGCTGTCGCAGTGACAGTTCTCCATCTGTTGATCGATCTCTGCAACGACTCCACGCTGCTCAAGTCCGCGATTTGCTACACCAGAAGTAATGTCGAGAAAATTCGCATAATCTAAGTCGTTGAATACACGGTCCTTCGCCTAGTTCGTCTTGTAATTTCACCTCCGGGCCCTTGCCTGGCTCGGTACACGCGGACGTAGGCTTTCACAATACTCAAAAGATTCACTGGTCCTTTATATATGTACAACAGGATCCGACGGACTGGCCCTTCGCATAGGAGTTGGACGTAACCAGGCTCCGCGGAAATGACGCCGTCGATACAGCGCCACCCTTCCCGATCGCAGCCAACTTTATAAGTTTTCCGCTGCGTATCACAGCGGTCTTCGTGTGTTTATATTTTAGGTACTTCTATTGTGCGTTAATTAATCCTTTGAAGTCGTCGCGCTGATATCAACCACGAATCCCCACGATCCCGACCAAGCGAGAAACGAGGAGAAATCGCGCACAGTGGACACGTCTACAACTTCCCGACCGTCTTGCTTATCCATAATAGCATCCGTTGACTTCCTCTCCTATCACCGCGAAATCGGCTCGCGATTTCTCCAACGGATCGGATTTCCACGAATATCCAATCGAAGGTACTTCCATTTGCGCCTCCATCTGGCAGCTAGCGCGAGTACCCTTGAATCGGAATTGCTTAGAGGCGTCCTCGTAAACAGCCAGGACGCCGGTTGATTTCCAAACCATCTTGAAGGTCATTTGAGCTGGAGTCGTGATGGAATTCAGCGCTGGCCAGCGCGGCTGATCGACGACCGAAACGTTCTTCATCTCAAGCGTGATCGTGTTTCCATCGGGACTGATGTTCAGAGTTTCCTTTGGGACGGGCACAACCCAGTAAAGTCCAGAAGGTGCAATCGGCGGGTGGAAATCATGAATCTGGTTGGCGGGGGCCACCGGTCCCCTGAAAAGTGTCAGTCATATGTGAGCGAAGGTGCCCTGCTGTGTCGCGCGGGCGGCCCAATACTCGCCCTGCATCACGCCGTAGTCGGTAGTTGGACTGCCAAATGCGATCCGATTCTCGCTATTGTCGCTGCCCATTCCGGAGAAGGTACTGCATCGGGCCACTCGACCCTTGAAATGGAAAATGTGCGAAGGTTCCAGGTTCGGCCCGGCAGGCTGGTTGTGGCTGCCATTCTTGTCCAGCCACGGAATTGGGTAAGGATCGGTCCCGCCGTTTGCCGTCATTGGGGTCTGTGGCCAGGGGAAAGCGGAAAGCTGGGTGGCAACTGCGAGCGCGGCTCCGGCAAATGTGCCGGTCCTAACAAACTGTCTTCGACTACAAATGCCGCACGAAGGTCGCATTGCAATCCTAGGCTTGCCTCGGTTCACTGGATACAAAGAAGCGTAACTCCAAACCGCCCCGTTTGTCATCGGGGTGTAGTGGAGAAACCTGAATCCACACCCGCAGCTCTGAATGGTGACGCGAAACGTTGAGACCGTCCAAATCTCGACGCCACTATCATTCTATGGACACTCCGGACAGGCCTTTTTTTGTACCGCTGAACATAAGGCCTTGGAAACCCTTGTGCTAGCGGCAAAGCCTCGGTTTGGAGGACCGCATGCAGTCAGTCAAGTGGCGCAGTGCTGTAGCGATCCGTTAGATTCACCCTTGTGGCTTGAACTTCTTTGGGGAGGAGTTACGCACAATGGAAAATAACAGCAACAACAATAAATTTTCGCGTCGTGGATTTCTTGAAGTCGGATCGGCTGCCCTGGCCGCTGTGGCTGGGGGTTTGTCGATAAGCAGCGCTATGGCGCAGGAAGGCCAACAGGCTGGCAATGCTCGGACTGATCGGAGCTCGACCGATCCAGGTCCCACAAATAACGCCCTGGACGCACAGAACCCGGATTCCGCGTGGCCACCCGCCACCGATTCCAAGAGCCTAGTTCAAACGTTCAAATATCCGTTCTCTTTGGCGAACAAGCGGACTTACAAAGGCGGATGGTCACGGGAGGTGACCGTTCGGGAACTAGCCGTCTCGAAGTCCCTGGCAGGGGTAAACATGAGACTCACAGCCGGAGGCGTTCGTGAACTGCACTGGCATACGGCGGACGAATGGGCGATCGTGCTATACGGGACGGCACGGATCACGGCCGTGGATCGGGACGGCAAGAGCTTTGTTGCCGATGTGAGGAAAAACGATCTGTGGTATTTCCCTAGCGGGATTCCACATTCGATTCAAGGCCTCGATCCGGACGGTACGGAATTCATGCTGGTATTCGACGATGGAGATTTTTCAGAGTCAGAAACGGTTCTGCTGAGCGACTCCATGGCGCATTTGCCGCCTGAGGTCCTGTCAAAGAATTTCGGCGTTGCCGAAGTGGCTTTAAAAAATCTCCCCAAGCAAGAGCTATTCATTTTCCAGACTGCCGTTCCCGGAGCACTGGAGGCGGACCAGAAAGCAGCCGCGGGAGCACTTGGGAAGTCGTCGAGCGATTTCGCTTTCCGTACGATGGAAATGCCTCCGACGAAGCGCACGAAAGGCGGAGAAGTACGCATCGTTGATTCGAGCACGTTCAAGGCCTCAACTAACGTTGTGATGGCAATGGTCACGGTTCATCCGGGAGGGCTGCGGGAACTGCACTGGCACCCCAACGCCGACGAATGGCAGTATTACATCGCGGGCAAGGGAAGAATGACTGTGGTGTCGACAGGTAACCGCGCTCGCACCATGGACTTTCAGGCGGGAGACGTCGGGTACGTGGAAAAAACGCTCTTGCATTACATCGAGAATACAGGGGATTCAGACCTGATCTTTCTGGAGATGTTCAAAAGCAGCTTCTATCAAGACTTGTCGCTTTCGAAGTGGTTGGCACACACCCCACCCGAGCTGGTGATGGCACATCTCAATATCGACCGGGCGACGCTGGACGCAATACCGAGAGACGAGCTAGTGATCGTGCCGCGTTAGTCGCGATGCACGGGGAGGCGAGGCAAGGGAAACAGACCACGGCCCGCGCAGTGCTGTTGGCTTTCCAGAATCTCCACGAGTCTCATCGCTCTCCCATCCAGTAAGAGCTGAGAACATCGCGATCCTAGTCGCTTGGTCCCCTTTCTCAAATCAGGCATGGTGCTCCCTCGCCAAACAAGAGGCGTGTGGGCGTGAAAGCCTTTTCGACCACGGGAAATTGTTCTCGCAGAGCCGGCGTCATATAGATAGAGTCTTTGTTGAACTGCCACCGGTGCGTCCCGTTCTTGCTTCAAACTGAATTGGCGCCAAGGCGCAGCAAGCCATCAAATGAGAAGATGGTGAAATCGCCTACTGCAGAGCGACGTAACCAGCCGGCAGGAAGGTAAACCGTCCGCTTCGGTCCAAAATCGCACCGAAACACCGCCAGATTGGGTCACGCACCTCAGTTTTCACTGGACCTTTATATATGTACAACAGAATCCGACGGACTCGCCCTTCGCATAGGAGTCGAAAGTAACCAGGCTCCGCGGAACTAACGCAGTCCATACGGCCGCCACCCTTCACGCTCGCTGCCAACCTTAATAAGATTTCCGCTGCGTATCGCAGCGGTCTTCTTGTGTTCCATTTTTCGTCACTTTCCCTCCTATCGTTTGTTACTCAAACTGAACCCGGAAGAATACGACCTGGTCAGAAAGCAAGTGCTGGAACGAGATGGTTGGCGGTGCCAAGACTGCGGTGTCGTAAAGGACTTGCAGGTTCATCACATGAAGCGTAGGAGCCAACTGGGTGGGGACGTGACGCACAATTTGATTACGCTCTGCGCCAGCTGTCACGGTAAACGTCA
>Ga0209011_1000167_pt1 | contig 31407 bp, 27 predicted proteins | sample BlaSpr_A8_OM1_M3_FD_187986 | JGI IMG/M metagenome (GOLD analysis project Ga0209011, IMG submission 187986) | Forest soil microbial communities from Thunder Bay, Ontario, Canada - Black Spruce, Ontario site 2_A8_OM1_M3 (SPAdes) (version 2) | ecosystem: Environmental > Terrestrial > Soil > Boreal... | reverse complement strand
AGCGCCACATCGGATCGACCGGGCTGATAAACCGCATGAGTGGCATTAGCAGGACCGACGCATCCAGGTCCTTGGTTCCCTTCGACTGCACAAACGACTGCAAATCGTCATCCCAGAAGTTCCTAAAGATGTCCTCCCGAATCGCGTCACGCGTTCGCAGCCAAACGTCGAATGGCCCGGAAAGGGAGCGTTTCTGCGCGAGCCGCAAGGCTCGATCGAAAGCCACCCAGCACATCAAACGGGAGTGTAGGAATTCTCGCGGGACGCCACGAACCTCCCATATGCCTTTATCGGGCCGTTGCCAGTTCTTGCCCAACCAGTCCAATATGCGATGAACACCCTGCCACCCGGCATAGGAAATTGATTCCCCGTATTTGTTTGCGAGATAGATGGAGTCCATCATTTCGCCATAAATATCCAGCTGCAGCTGCTGATAAGCCGCGTTCCCGATACGCACGGGCCGCGAATGTTCATACCCCTGCAGGTGATCAAGCGTCAGCTCATCAAGCTTCTTTCTGCCGTCAATCCCGTACATCACCTGTAACGGTCCGCGTTCGGCATCGTCGCTGAGCCGCCCCTTCAACCAGTCGATGAACGCCTCGGTTTCTTCGACAAAACCCAGCCGGATCAGGGCGTAGAGCGTGAATGCAGAATCTCGCAACCACGTGAAGCGATAATCCCAGTTGCGCACTCCGCCGATTTCTTCGGGCAGAGAAAATGTCGGCGCTGCAATCAGCGTTCCATGCTCCCGGCTGATCAGCAACTTCAACATTAAAGCCGACCGGTTGACCATCTCGCGCCAGCGACCTTTGTACTTGGATTTCGCGATCCATTCCTTCCAGAAACGTGCTGTTTCCTTGAAACGCTGCTCTACGAACTCCATTTCGGGTTGCTGTCCTTGGGGACGAACTCCTCCAAAGACAAACGTCACTTTCTCGCCGGCTCGAAGGGTGAACTCGGAGGTTGCATCCTCGGATTGTTGTTGCAGGGCAATGGTGGAATACAACGCCAGCGGCGGACAACAATCGCTCGCTGGCGAGAAAATCGCGCACCGCTCTTCGATATTCACAGTGTGCCCACACATCCCATAGTTAAATCGAGGCTGGCACAGCATCTTGAAATTGACCTCACCCCTGATAACGGCCAAGGTGCGGATAATCTCATTCGGTTGTTCCCCGTCTGTCCCAATGGGCATGTAGTCAGTCAGCTCGGCCACACCCTCCTCCGCAAGAAATCGCGTGAGCAAGATGTTCGTGTCTGGCAAATACAGCTGTCGTACTTTCCTTTTTCCGAGTTGCGGCTGAATCTGAAAACAGCCACCTTTCTCATCATCGAGCAGCGCTGCAAACACGGTGGGAGAATCGAAATTTGGATAGCAGAGAAAATCGATTGAACCGTTTACGCCCACGAGCGCAATCGAGCGCATATTGCCAATTACTCCGTAGTTCTCAATCGGTTCGAAGCTCATCGGTATGGGTCAGTTTCGAAGTGAATTCTAGCTGATCTGAGGCAGACCGTTCAAACCGTGGAATCCATTGGCGCCAGTAGCCGCATGCGTCCGAGTGACAAGGCATTCGGAAATTATTCTAGGCTAGATGCCCCGTTGTGGGAAGCGGACGGAATCTTTCACACTGACCCGCTGCTGGGAAACTTCAGCGCTTGACGATGGATTTAAAACCCTTGGCTTCGAGGTCCTGGCGCGCGCTGGTGGCGGATTGCGAATCAGCGTACGGCCCGACTTGAACGCGATAATATTTGTCCGTGGCAGGATTGATAACGAAGGCGGGAAATTTTTTCTGTTGCAGAGCCTGCGCGAGGGCCATGGCATCACTCTCGCGTATGACTGCCGCGACCTGGAGCATGATGGCTCCCTTCGCAACCAGCGGGGTACCCGCCGAAGCGGAATTTTTTGGCGGCGTCACGGGGTTTGCGGGGGCGGCGGCAAGTTTCCCGCTCGCCGCGCTGCTTTGGCGGGCGAGTGGCGCGGCGGTTTCCGCTGCTGCGACTGTCTTCTTCGGTGGCTGCAGATGGTCTTCGGTCGTTTTTGGTTCGGCGGAATGATAAAAATCCCAGTCGGAATTTTTGGGGGGAGGCGCCGCATCCGGAATTTCCGGCTTTACTTTCGGCTTGAGCGCAGACGTGGAAATTCGAGGATCGTCCTTGAGAGGTTTGCTGACCGCCGCGTTGAGGCGCGTATCGTACTGGCTGCGACCGAGCAGATAGCCGAGCGTGAAGACAACTCCGAAAATCACGACGAGCAGCATGAAGAGTCCAACCAGGTGCCTGCTCTCCAGGACAAAATCGCCGCCGCCTTTTTTTTCTCTTGAGGACATTTAACTTTGTTGGCATCCCTCGTGCTACTTGCGTTTGCTGTAGCCGCGTCTTCAGACGCGGGGATTTTCCTAACCATTGGCAAGCAAATCCTCGCCTCTTAAGAGGCGAGCTACAATTTGGGTGCCTCCTAGTGACCAAAAAGCACTGCGTCGCATAGGACGTCAGCAGAGCCAGGCCATCTATTGGTTTCTAGATCCGATCGCCTTGACCCATTCGTTGATGATGTCAATCGGCAGCGGGAACACGATGGTCGTGTTTTTCTCGACGCCGATTTCGGTCAATGTCTGCAAGTATCGCAACTGAATCGCTGCGGGTTGCGTTTCGAGCACTTGAGCGGCCTCGGCCAGCTTCGCCGCTGCCTGGGATTCGCCCTCCGCGTGAATGATTTTGGCGCGGCGCTCGCGCTCCGCCTCCGCCTGCCGGCCGATGGCGCGCTGCATCTGCTCCGGAATGTCGACCTGCTTCACTTCCACCTTCGTTACCTTAATACCCCAGGGCTCGGTATCCTGGTCAAGAATGATTTGCAGCTTGCTGTTGACCTTTTCGCGCTCGGCGAGAATCTCGTCAAGTTCAAACTGGCCGACGATGCTGCGCAGCGTGGTCTGCGCCTTCTGCGAGGTCGCGTACATATAGTTCTGCACACGCGAGACCGCGAGATTGGCGTCCACGACGGCGAAATATGCGACTGCGTTCACCTTCACGGATACGTTGTCACGCGTGATGATGTCTTGCGAAGGCACGTCCAGCGTTTCGATCCGCAGCGAAACCCGCGTGAGCGTCTCGATCGGATAGAATACGAGGCACAAACCGGGGCCTTTAGCGTTCGGCATCATGCGTCCAAGGCGCAATACAACACCGCGTTCCCACTCCTTGAGGACATAGAGCGAATTCCAGAACCAGATAAAACCGACGAACGCCGCGAACAGAAGGCCGTACAGTGAAAAATCCATTCTTCCTCCTCACAAACAGGACGGACTGGTCTTCACAAGACTCGCATCTTCACGAGTGAGAGTCTTTCTTTCCTGCTACGGAATCCTCGTGGCAACTCCGCTTTCGGAGAGTCAGTGGCCAACGCCGCCTTGCATTCAGGTCACCGACGGCGCGGGTGAAGTCGAATATCCTGCCTGGCCGGGCCGCGCCCCACAAAAAATGCCAGCGACTCAAGCACGCTCCGCGGACTGTTCGGCCGAAACGACATGCAGCGTCAGACCCTCGAGACGAGTCACACGCACGTGCGCGCCCCGCGGAATCGTCTCGCGCGCAACGGCACGCCACAATGCGCCATGCAACCGCACCATTCCCTGAAAAAGTTGCCCATCCTCCGATTTCACTAACGGATCAGTGACTTCGCCCGTGGCGCCTACGAACTGTTCGCGTCCCATCGACGGTTTCCACGTGCGCGATTTCAACACCAGGCGCATCAGAAAAATTGTGATCAGCGCAAACGGCAGCGTCACGCCGAAGGCCACGCCCAGGCTTACGCCGGCATGGGTTAAAGGCGACCGCACCAGCATCAGCGCGCCCAGGAACATCGCCACGATTCCGCCAATCGCCAGGACGCCGTGACTCGTGTATTTCGCTTCCAGAATGAACAGGCCCAGCGCCAGCACGATCAGCACGATGCCCGCGGGAGCTACGGGAAGAATATGCATCGCGTACAGCGCTAACACCAGCGAAATTCCGCCAATCACTCCCGGAGCGACCATACCGGGATGCGTGAACTCTATGTAAAGACCCAGCACGCCAACGATCAGCAGAATAAAGAATGCGTCCGGCTGCACGATACGCGAAAGAAATTGCTGGCGGAATGACATTGGCAGCGGCACGCGCTCAGGATTGCGAAGCGCAAGCTGGACCGTCGAGCCGTCGAAGCGTTTGATGGTACGTCCATCGAGATGGGTCAGCAAATCCTCGGGAGAATTCGCAATCAGGTCCACCAGTTTGCCGTCGAGCGCCTCCGTCTCGGTCCACGCCTTGCCTTCGGTGACGGCTGATTCGGCCAGCTCCACGTTGCGGCCGCGTTTTGCGGAATAGCTGCGCAAAAACGCTGTCGCGTCGTTCAAGATTTTCTTCTTCAGCGTTTCGTCCACCTGAAGCGGGACTCCGCCAATCGCGAGCAGCGGCGACGCCGCTCCCGTGTGCGTTCCAGGCGCCATCGCCGCCACGTCCGCGGAAAGCAAGATAAAAAATCCAGCGGAGGCGCCGCGAGACCCGGCAGGAGAAATATAGACAACAACCGGCACCGGCGAATCGAGAATGTGCTGGATGATGTCCTCCATCGAAGTCGAAAGGCCTCCGGGAGTGTCCATCGTGATCAGGACGAGATTCGCATGACGGCGGGCGGCCTCTTCGATTCCGCCGTCCACATACTCGGCCATGACGGGCTCGATTTCATCGCCGATGCGCAGCTCGATGACTTGCGACCTCCCGTTTGTGGGCGCGGGAGATTGCGCGGCGCCCTGCGCTTGCGCAAGGCTCGAAGCCGCGGCCAGCAGAATTCCCGCGAACGCGATCGCAACAAGCCCTGCGCAGACGCGCCGCAGGCAGAATCCGCGTGCGAGATTTGCGCGAACACGCCTCATCGGCGTCCTCCGTCGCCTTCGCGTTTCTGCGAATCGACTCCGCGGGAAGGCTGTGCGGCAGGCGCGTCTCCAGCAGGGCGCAGGAGCACACGGTCGAACTTCATCGACACGCGCGCCATGCGCGCCAGCGCGGCGGGATCTTGCGCCGAGGGTGGAGCGGCGTGACTGCTGTTTTCGACCGATTCCGTGCGAAGGGCCGTGGCGTCGGCAGCGCGCCCCAACGACTCGAGCGTCGAAATCAATATCGTTCGCGTAGCCTTATCTTCGGGGTCGAGTTTTCGTGCGCGTTCGAACGGTGCGACGGCTGCGGCAGGCTGTTTCGCAGCGAGCTTCGCGATGCCGAGATTTACCCAGTAATCCGGCTCCTCCTCATCAATAGCCGCCGCCCATTCGAACTCCGAGGCTGCCTCGCTCCATTTGCCGGCACGCAGGCGCGCGACGCCAAGGTTGTTGCGGACTTCGGGCATTTCCGGGAGCCGGACATTCGGGTCGGCGCTCCGGGTGCGTTCCATCAGGCTGGAGAATGCCGCCTCGGCCCGCGCCGCGTCGTTTCGCAGAAGGTGGCAGACACCGGTGTTGAAGCCGGCCTCGGGGCCGTCCGGGCGGATCGGCGGCACGCGTGAAAACCACGGCAATGCCGCTTCGCAGTTGCGGCGCGCAAAATAGAGCTGGCCGAGTTCGAATGCTGGACGATCCCAGGCAGGTTCCAGGCGCGCCGCCTCCCGCAAGGAGCGTTGGCGGGAATCGTCGTCAGAAGCGATGATGCCGCGGACGAAATTCTGGAGGGCATCGAGGCGTAGCGACGCGGGCGGAGCCGAAAAAGACATTTCGTCAGTACTGGCTGCCGGAGGCGGACAATTTTTTTGCGCGAGCGCACACAAAATCTGCCACGACAAACGCGAGTGCGTGCGAAGCAGACTCTCGAGCGGACCCGATTCCGTGTACGGCGGGGAGAGCCACGGCGGGCTGAGGCGAAGCACACGCGCCTCCAGGGTCACCGTCTTGCCGTCGGAAGTGAACCGGCCAAAAATAACTTCATCGGCATCGGCTTCGGTGGCGATCTTGATCATCGTCGCGCGAGAAAATCGGGCGGAATCCGGCAAACCAATCTTTTCAAGAGCCGCCAGACGATCTTGCCGCGAAAGTAAACTAAGTCCCCGGCTTCGCAGGCGCTCGACGGTCAACTCGGACAGGCCCTCGCCCAGCCAGTCGAGGCTCTCTACGCGGCTTTCATTCTCGAAAGGAAATACAAGGAGCGTTCCGGGATGGGATTCCACGACAGCGGCGCGAGAAGCGCCTTCCGTTTGTCTGTGCGGTGACGGCCGCCCGCCAGTCGCCGCAAAAAAAACCGCACAAACAAACAAGAGCCCAGTCAGGAAAAATCGCGTGGGCATCGTGCGCATATTGTAGCAGAGGCCGTGTGGCGCGTGCGTGCCATTACTCCGGCGGGCTCCAAGTAGAGCCCGCACCCGACGATATCAACGGCGCAGATTTCTACGCGCCAGGAGAAGTTGTGGAGGTCTTCACATTGCCGGGCGTAATCAGCAAAAGAACGCCCTGTACGGTCGGATCGTCAAGCACCTTCTTGAATGCGGGATCGGTTTTTGCCTTGGCAACATCTTTGTACCCTTCATCGAGGGACTTGCGCAGATAGTCGGCGCAATGTTCAGCGTCGCCTATTTGGGCGTACTCCTTCGCCATCATGTAGAAGAATAGTCCGTGGTTTTCGACTGTGCGATCCTGCATCATCGTGCCGACACGCTCATTGTGCTCGAAGGTGTGGGGATCGATTTCGAGCGCCTTGCGAAATTCGGCGGCCGCCTCTGGATATTTTTTTGTTTTGTAGTACGCGTATCCCAGATTCGCGTGTGTGCCGCCCTGGCTGGGGTCGATCGCGACGGCCCTTTGATATTCACGAATGGCGCGGCGATAATTTTTCTGCTGATAGTAGACCATTCCGAGATTGTTGACGGCGCTGGCGTAACTCTTGTCGGTTTTGGCGGCGCGCTCGAAATTTTTCTTCGCCAGATTGTAATTGGCCAAGTTCAGGTAAGCGATGCCGATCATGTTTATGAATACTGCATTTTTCGGCTCATTTTTTAGAAGATCTTCATAGGCATGGATTCCGGCGTCATACCGCTTTTCCGCCATCAATATCTTGGCGCGCTCGATCGCCATGTCTCTCGCACTGAGCGTTGGGCGAACTTCTGTGCCGGCTGGAGTGGATGAGATAGCGGCTGGAGAATTCGCGGCAGGCTGCTGCGCATTCAATACCGGTATGGCCGCGAAGATGGGGAAAACAAAGGCAACCCATGTGAGAAGTTTCATGGTCATGGCGAAACCTCCTGACACCACCGATTTAGTGCGCTGGGTCCTGTGTTCCTTGGCTTGGCTTGTCGGTATCCTTATCCTTCTTGCTTCCCCCAAAGATACCAAAAATGCGCCTGAAAAGACCTTTTTTGTTCTCTCCCTCAGGCTGCGTCTGACTCTCCGCCGACTCTCCACCTGAACCAGGTGCGGCAGGATTCTTTCCATTAGCGCCAGCAGAAGATGGTGGCGGAGGTTCCGCTTCCTTGCCGCCAAAAATCCGTGACAGCCAGGAAGCAGGCGGCGCGTCGCTGGCCATATGCCCGCCGTGCAGAGAGCAGAATTCGGTTGGCTCCGTGCCGTGAATGTAGACTTCCTCACGCGTGATCGGACACGCGGGCGTGGCCAGCTGCAGCGTGTCGGGATCGATGGTGACGCGCATGACGCCTTCCGGCATCAGGAAAGGCTGAACGTTACTGTATGCGGGCAGAGCGATCGCGCGCTTCATAAAATCCGCCCAGATCGGCGCGGGAGCATTCCCGCCGGAAAGCCCTAGATCGCGATTATCGTCAAATCCGACCCAGACAACGCAGAGCAAGTTCGAGGTGTAGCCGGCGAACCAGCCGTCGCGGGAAGTGCCAGTCTTACCCGCCGCCGGGGCCGTGAACCCACGAGCGCGCACGGTCGCGCCGGTGCCGTGGTTGACTACATCTTCCATCATGCTCGTCACCAAGTAGGCGACACGCGGATCGAGCGACCGGTGCGTATGGATCGTGTTGTGTTCGATCGGTTCGCCGCCGGAGTCGACCACGTCGCGAATGTACATTGGCTCCGAGCGCACGCCCTGGTTGGCCAGAATCGTGTATCCCCCGGCAACTTCCAGCGGCGTCATTTCATAAGCGCCGAGAGCAACCGACGGCGTCGGCCGGATGGAGGGATCCAGTCCGAATTGGTGCGCCATGTCCGTGACGCGCGTGTATCCAACCATCTCGGCGACCTTCACCGTGGCGACATTGAGCGAATAAGTGAGCGCCTCGCGGATGGTTACTCTGCCGTGGAATTTTTCGCCGTAATTGTTGGGCGTGTACTCCTTGCCGTCGAAGTCAAACGTCGTGGGCTCGTCCATGATCGTCGTCGCAGGAGTTACGATAGGTTGCACGCCGTCTACCGCGCCTTCGAACGCCGCCGCATACACGAACGGCTTGAATGCGGAGCCCGGTTGCCGTCGCGCGAGAATATGATTGAGCTGGCTCTGTCCATAGTCCCGCCCGCCGACCAATGCTTTAATCTCCCCGTTGTGAGGATCGAGAACTACTATTGCCACTTGTGCTTCCGGGGGCTCCTGGCCCTGCTTGCGCCAGCGCGCGTAGCGTCGCGCCAGAAGGGCATCCACGTTCTTGGCGCCGGCATCCACCGCGAGTGCAGCGGCGCGTTGGAGGTCAGGGTCAAGCGTGGTGTAGACGCGGAAACCCTGGGAGAGCAGATCCGCTTCGGAGAAACGGTCGAGCAGATGTTCCTTCACCATATCCACAAAAAATGGCGCGGTGCTTCCCTCGAGTCCGGCTCCTACGATGTGCAACGGGACTTTCTTGGCATCCTGCGCTTGTTGCTGTGTAATCGCTCCATTTTCGGTCATGGACAAAAGAGCGCGGTCACGCGCTTCCACGGCTCTCTCGGGACGCCGCTCGGCTGTGGAATAGCGGTTCGGCGCGTGGATGATTCCGGCCAGAAAAGCCGCTTCCGGCAGGCTTACTTCGCGGACATCCTTATTGAAATAGGCCAGTGATGCTTCGCCGAACCCGTGAATGGCGAAACTGCCACGATTTCCGAGATAGATTTCATTGGCGTAGAGCTCGAAAATCTGCGCCTTGGTGAAACGGTGCTCCAGCTCGAGGGCCACCATTGTTTCGGCGATCTTGCGGCGCAAGGTTCGGTCCGAGTTGAAGAAAAAGCTGCGGGCCACTTGCATCGAGATCGTGCTCCCACCCTGGACGCGCGCGCCGTGGCGCAAATCAGCCCATGCGGCGCCGAGAATACGCACCGGATCGAAGCCGGGATGCTCGAAGAAGCGTCTGTCTTCCACGGAAAGCACGGCTTCGCGCAGTAACTTGGGTATGTCGTCGAAGTTCATGGCTCGGCGCTTCTCGCGCGAGCTGTCAAACAAACTGCTTAGTAGCTCAGGCTCCACTTCAGCCGAATCGATAGACGCGCCCGTGTCCAGCAGGTGAATCTTCTGCACCGAGTTGCCGCTGAAAGTAACCACAAGCCGGTTCTTGCCGCCGAAATAGGACTCGCTCGACGGACGAATCTCAATTTCAGTGGCATGCAGAATGTAGCGTCCAGGCGTACCCTGCACGTCGAGTTCGCTGTAGCCGGCGCGTTGCAAGTGGTCCGCAAGGTTGCCGACGGTGAGGGTCTGCCCGGTCGAAATTTGCATCGGAGCAGCGTAGATTCGAGCCGTCGTTTGCTGGATGTGCCCCGAAAGACGAAGATCGATCATCCGGCCGTAGGAAATCCAGTAATACGTCGTGATGCCTATGGCTGTTAAGAGTAGAAGAAGTACGGTCCCGAGTAACGCCAAGCCAATGCGGGATAACCAGAAATCCCGGTTGATTCGAATGCGCAAGATGGTTCTCCGTTCCGCCGCAAAGAAACTCTAAACCACCCCGAATACTAGGATGCGCCCACCGGAGCCAGTGTACACGCCTCGATGGGAGATTATGCAATCTTCAATATGGCAGGCCCGCACCCCGCCTGGCCGGGGCGTTCAGCGTAAATGTGGAGCCGGGACGCATATCGAAGTGGGGCCATCATCGCCGGCGGGTGGGCGATGCACGGAACGATCAGGCCTGGGTCCGCGCGAGAGATTTCCCCCACTGGATATCGTTCGCGCTAGGTCAGTGAATCGTTACTGATTTTGGGATGGAAGTTCAAAGTCCACTGATAAACGGTCAGGTCTACTGTGACCGAATAGTCCACGTTGATTCTTACATTGCCGCTCACAGCTTCGACTTTGACGTCCCCCGCTTCGAGAGGCACATCATCCTTTTGCGCTTCCTTTAGGATGGCCGCCCGGATTTGTTCCGGAGTCTGCCGGGTCGCCGTCGCAAACCGCGCGATTGTCTGCACTCCATCTTGAAACTCGAACTCACTGATCAACGCCGGAAGCACCTTGACGGTGACGTAAACAAATGCGGCTAACACCAGCGTCCACAGAATTGCCTTCATTCGACCTGCGCCCCGCTCCCTTTGGCGCGCCCTTCTGGGTGCATTCGGCGCAGCGCTCTCGGTCGAACCTACACTGGGTAATAGCCTCATAATAATAACGATGCTAGCACTCGCTCTGTGGGGTGTCGAGCGAGAGTCCTTCAGCAGTTGCTGTCCAGTAACTTTCCACAAGTTATTGGGAATACATGAGTTACATGAAATATGGGTAGCCCCGAAGTGATTGGATTGATCGTCTGGACAACTTAGACGATTTGCCGAGGGACACTAGTAGGCCTTGCCGAAGATGGCGAGCTCCTTCGCTGGCTGACCGCAGAAGATGCACGGTCCCGTTCCGCCAGGCTGCTCGATGGGAATGCAGCGGAGCGTGGCTTTGGTGACTTCCTTGATCTGCTCCTCGCACTTGCTGTCGCCACACCAGTAGGACTGCGCGAAGCCTGTCTCGACAACCTGGCGAAACTCGTCAAAATTCTTCGGCTCAAACGTGTGCGCACGACGGAACGCCAGCGCACGGTCGAACAGCGCATTCTGAATCTCGACAAGCAACTGCTGCACGGAGCCGGCTATTCCCTCCTGGGAGACGAAGGTCTTGCCTTCCTTGCCCGGCTTGTCACGGCGCGCCAGCACGACGCTGCCCTTGGCGACATCCTTTGGCCCGATTTCCATCCGCAAAGGAACACCGCGCATTTCCCAGTCGTTAAACTTGAAACCGGGGCTTTGTCCTTCGCGCTCATCCACCTTGACGCGAACCTCCGCCTTCACCAGCTGCTCGCGGATTTTCTTCGCGGCCTCAAAGACCAGCGCCTTTTCTTCGTCGGTCTTGAAAATGGGTACGATGACCACCTGGTGCGGGGCCAACCTCGGCGGCAGGATCAACCCCTGGTCGTCACCGTGAACCATAATGATGGCGCCAATGAAGCGGGTCGAAAGGCCCCACGATGTTGTCCAACAATGTTGCAGAACGCCGGCTTGATCGAGATAGCGGATTTCAAACGCCTTCGCGAAATTCTGGCCGAGGTTGTGCGATGTGCCCGCCTGCAAAGCCTTGCCATCACCCATCATCGCTTCAATCGAATAAGTTGCGTCGGCTCCGGCGAACCGCTCCGAAGAAGATTTTCTACCGGGAATTACGGGAACCGCGGCCTCGTTCATCGCGAAATCGGTATAGATGTCGAGCATCTGGCGCGTTTCGGCTTCAGCTTCTTCAAGCGTTGCGTGCGCGGTGTGGCCCTCCTGCCAGAAAAATTCAAGTGTGCGAAGAAAAAGTTTTGTGCGCAGCTCCCACCGGACCACGCTATTCCACTGATTGATCAGGACAGGAAGATCGCGATACGACTGAATCCATTTCGCGTAGGCGTGGCCGATGATCGTCTCCGATGTCGGGCGGATGACCAGCGGCTCTTCCAGTTTTTCGCCGCCTCCGTGTGTGACTACCGCCAACTCCGGCGAAAACCCGGCCACGTGCGATTGTTCCTTGCTGATGAAACTCTGCGGAATCAACAATGGAAACGCCGCGTTCACGTGCCCGGTCGCCTTGAAGCGCCGGTCGAGCTGCGCCGTGATGTTCTCCCACAAAGCCCAGCCGTAGGGACGCACGATCATGCAACCGCGCACGGGCGCGTAATCCGCCAGCTCGGCCCGCAACACAAGCTGGTTGTACCATTCGGAAAAATCTTCAGAGCGAGAGGGGAGTTTCAAATCCGCCATACGTGCTGGTCCTTTTCAGGCGGGTCTCCAGTAGAGCCCGCACACGATCGTGTTGCTGTGATATCAAGAGGTGAGAATCAAGAAGAGGAAGCGTATCCGACGCCGCTGGAGGTGTCAATTCGTCCAGAGCGATCCTTGTTGAGGCACCGCTGCTGAGGCACCGCTGTTGAGGCGCCTCGCCTTCAAGGCGCCTCCGTCACACTTCGCCGAAACTCCCTGGGCGCCACGCCCAACACTCGTTTGAAAGCCTTGCTAAACGCAGCGTCCGAGTCGTATCCAATTGACTTTGCTACCTCGAACATCTTCCTGTCATCTTCCTGCAGCAATCCGGTGGCCTTGTACATCCGCCAGTTCGTCAAGTATTCGATGGGCGTTTCCCCTAGCAGCTCCTTGAATTTCAATGCAAATGCTGAGCGAGACATACCTGCTGCCGCGGCCAGTGTTTCGACCGTCCATGGATTCTCAACTCTTTCGTGCATTGCTTTGAGCGCCGCTCCAATTTTTGGATCGAAGATGGCGCGAAGCCATCCGCTTTTGCAAGTTTCGGAGCTCGATGCGATGTGGGCACGGACACACTGGATGAACAAGATATCCGCCAACCGGTTGACCATTACTTCCGCCCCAGGGGCTGGTTCTGACATTTCCGATGCGAGCAACTGCAAAGTCGCGTGGAGGGCGAGAGTTTGGGCCTGGTCTGCCCTGACCAGTATCAACGGCGGAAGCAAGCGCTTTAGGGGCTTGACGCTCGTCTGGCCAAACCGAAACCATCCCGAGACTATGGTAGTCGGTACACCGCCGCCTCCGTAATGGATCACGTTACTGTCGTTCTTGGGTGCTACCTCGCAAAAGCTGCGCGCCCGCGTGCGCGGATTGTCCCGCAGCGCGTATGTGCTCCCAGGCGCCAGCAGGAAACAATCGCCGCCGGTGAGCGGAAGCGGATCCGATATCCCTGCCACGCTCAGCCAGCAATTTCCACGCGAAACCATACCGAAGTGCGCGAAGTGGGAGGGCGAATTTTCGGAGGCAGCCGAGTGATGAACTACTTCTTTTCCGGCCTCCGCTTCACGCATAAGACCCCATGGCGCAGTGGCCTCCAGCCTGGCGTGCACTACGCTGGCCACGCGCATCGTCTTGAAAACATCTGAGATCGGGTCCATATAGAGCCGTCTTTCTTGGACGACTAGACAAGTATTGCGGACTAAGAAACAGTCCTCGTCCAGCAGTTCGGACATCTATTCTAGCACAGTGAATAAAACACTGCTCAGGAGGTTCACATGAAACTGCTTCAAATTGATTCCAGTGCTCGCGCCGGTTCTGTGACCCGCCCATTGACAGCGAAGTTCGCTGACGAATGGAGAAAGAACAACCCAGCCGGTGAGGTCATCCAGCGCGACCTTTCCACAACCATGCTCCCGCTCATCACCGACGATTGGAAGGCCACACAGATGGATCCATCTAAATTGAGTCCCGCGCATCGGAATTATCTCTCCGTATCAGACGCCTTAATCGGAGAGGTACAAGTGGCGGATACGATCGTCATTGGGGCGCCCATGTACAACTTCGCGATCCCCTCTTTGCTCAAGGCATGGATCGACCAGGTTGTGCGAATCGGGAAGACGGTTGCATATGGGCCGCACGGCCCCAAAGGACTGCTTGGAGGCAAGAAGGTCATTGTCATCACTGCGCGCGGCGGCGCCTATGAAAAAGGCACTCCCGGAGAAAAGTTTGATTTTCAGGAACCCTATTTGCGTCACATTTTCGGCTTTATCGGACTTACTGATGTGACGTTTATTCATGCTGAGAACCAGCTTCGCGAAGGAGCAGGTCCCTCGTTAGCAGCCGCGGTCGAACAAATCGGGCACGCTGTCGCTGCACAGCACTACTAACTTTCTCATTGAAGAAACAAGGAGGATTCCAATGAACGTAGCCCTGTGGATCGTGCAAGGATTCGTGGCGTTCGCATTTATTGCGGGCGGCGCGATGAAGCTGTTTGCCTACGAAAAGTACAAGACCCAGTCGGAGAAAAACGGGCCCACCGGCATCACCCGCGGGCTCGCGGCTTTTATCGGCATCGCTGAGATCGCCGGTGGCCTCGGCGTCGTCTTGCCCATGGCGACCAACATCGCTCCGTGGCTCAGCCCGTGGGCCGCAGTCGGACTCGCGACAATCATGCTCCTGGCGATTGGCTTTCACGTGCGCCGCCATGAGTCGCCCGTCCCGGCCGCCATTTTTTTCTTACTGACGGCGTTTGTGGTGCTCGGCCGTTTCTCTCACTGGGCATAGCTAAGGGCAAGAAACCGACGTTGCGCGTTGCCAGATGACAGGGTATTTGGAGACAACTCCTGCAGCGGCGGCCGTTCGTTCCCAAAGCGACTCAGTACCCGGAGTTTCCCGAGCGGGAGACGCGCCATTTTGATACGACATGTACTTGCTGTAATTTAGTCTTGACGTGGAACACGCGTTCACATGTCCGTATTGCGGAGAAGAAATTTCGATGGTCCTCGATGTTTCAGTTCGACGTCAAACCTACGTCGAAGACTGCGAGGTCTGTTGCAACCCGATCGAGATCAGCTATGCCGTGCAAGACGATGAGGTCGTTAGTTTCAACGCAAAGGTCCTCGAATAAATTAAATTGCGTGACAACGAAGCAGTGCGTCTCTGCAACGGCAAGTATACCGTTATTAGACGCAAGGAATGCTTTGTTGCCTTTATGCAGACTCTTCGCTAAGAGCTAATCGTGATCGGGATGTTCATGGCGCCAATTCCAGTAGGTCCTCTGCTGGCTGCGCCTGGTCCTGCCAAAGGTCGCATTGTACTTGGGATGATCTGTCCGGAAGGTCTCGTAAGATCTGGATTCCCGGTCATCCCAGTTGTGATAGTCCTTGTGGTCGCGATCGTAGACTCTGACTCTGCCCTGAGGTGCGGGATTGGCTCTAATCGCCGCGGGAGCAAGAAGTGCGGTGGTTAGAAAAAGTGAGCTTATTAAGAGGCCTCTGCGATACATTTTGTCCCCCTGACCCGTGACTTCCGTGTTTGGAATCCCGGCTGGTAAGGAGTATGCACGCATGGCTTTGTATGGTCTGTCCTATGTTGCACACGGTTCGCCGGATACTTGCCAATGGGCGAACCCATTCCCAATCGCGTCAATCGTAGTCTAGCGAGGCTCTACTCCCTTGGCCTTGAGGGTTTGCGCTGCCGCGGGTGAGGTGATGAACTTGATCAATGCTTTGGCTGCGTCTGCATTATGTGAATTTGTTGCGACGCCGGCCGCGAAACTTATGTAGCTCTGCAATTCCGCGGGAATTGGACCGGCAAGTTCCACACCCTTAAAAAACTTGATCTCAGGAATCAGAGTGATGACGATTTCCGCTTTACCAGCGGCAACGTCCATTTGAGGGCGTCCCGGCTCTCCATTTGGATCCAGAATCAGTTTGGACTTGACGTCTTCGGCGATCCCCAAATGCTCAAAAATCTCGTGGACATGCGGAGCGCTTGCACCAATCGGGTTGAAGGTGATGGCTTTCGCGCTCAGGAGGGCGCGCTTCAGCGCATAAGGAGTGCTGACATCGGGCTTGGGAGCTCCGGCGCGAACACCGACGCCCATTCCTGTGCGGGCGATGTCGGTGCGTGTGCCCGCCGCGATCTTTCCTTGCTTGATCAAATCATCAATAATTTCGGACGTGAGAATCGCAGCGTCGAACGGCTCTCCGGATTGAATCTTCTCTCTTAACGCTTTCGAGGAATTAAAATCTATCGTTAGCTTGCGTCCGATAGAGTTCTCGATCTGCGGAACGAGTTCCTCCACGGACGGCTTCATGCCGTCCGAGACGACCACCAGGAGTTCCGTGCCCTGTGCCGGAGTTTTCTGGGCAAACAGGAAAATAAATCCGATACCGACCGTCAGGATGCCAGCTGCGATTGTGCTTAGCCTCATTGTTTTCCGTTCCACGATCACCTCCACGTTGCTTCAACGTTGGTTTGATTGCGAATCATCTGAGATCGATAGGGTGGAAGCAAGCATTATCTCTGATAGCGGTCGCACAGACTCACTCTTGCCTGTGCAGCACTTTTGTAGAGCATGCGACGCGGAGCACAGCCAAGAGTGGCTGTGCTACTGCCAAACTAGGTTTCCGTTGGCATGACGGCAGCACAGTATATGTTGGCTCAGATTTAGTACACTACCTCATGCTACGGCGATTGGAAATCCTTCGTGGATTCCGATAGAATCGCGGTGATACGTCTGTGGCAGATTCCTCCTCCAAGCCGCGCATTGCGCTGGGCGCCGACCACGCCGGATTTCGCGCGAAGGAATTTATTAAAGAATATCTGGAAGGCGCGGGCTATGGAGTCGATGACGTTGGCACGTGGTCGGAAGAATCGGTGGACTATCCTGACTTCGCGCGCGCGGTTGGGGAGCGCGTCGCTGCGGGAAAAGACCCTCTCGGCATTCTGGTGTGCGGCACGGGGATCGGCGTTTCGATTGCCGCCAACAAGGTGGAAGGCATCCGCGCGGCGCTGGCGCATGATTCGCTGACGGCGCGCCGGGCCCGCGAGCATAATGACGCGAACGTGCTGGCCCTGGGCGGGAAAATCGTGGGCGAGGACGAAGCGATCGCCATCGTGCAGGAATTTTTGAACGCGCAATTCGCCGGCGGGCGGCACCAGCGGCGCGTCGAAAAAATCAACGAAATGGATCAGGCGCGCGCACATATTTCCCGCGGGCTCAAATAGAGCCCGCCCCCGAATTATGACCAGAACTGGTCTCATAAATCGCCCCAGGCATAGCGTGATTTATGCTTCGGGGGCTAAAGCCCAGTTTGTATTGACTTTTTGATGTCGCGGCTGAAGTCGAAGATCCCGGCCCTGCCGGGGCCGCGACCCACAAAACCTATTTGTGAGATCGCTTGGAGCATGCGGGCTCCAGATGGAGCCCGCTGAAATATATGGACACAAAAATATCACAACGGATGAACCGGCCGCTTGCGGAAGTCGATCCGGAGATCGCGGACGCCATTCGCGAGGAAGGACGCCGCCAGGGGACTGGTCTCGAACTCATTCCTTCGGAGAATTTCGTTTCCGAAGCGGTGCTCGAAGCGGCGGGCTCGGTCTTTACCAATAAATACGCCGAAGGCTATCCGGGAAAGCGGTACTACGGCGGATGCGAATTTGCGGACCGAGTCGAGCAGCTTGCGATCGACCGCGCGAAAGCGCTATTTGGCGCCGAGCACGCCAACGTGCAATCACATTCAGGAACCCAGGCGAACGTTTCCGTTTACATGGCTGCATTGCAGCCGGGCGACACGGTGCTCGGGATGAATCTGGCGCATGGCGGGCACCTCACGCACGGACACCCGCTCAATTTTTCCGGGAAGATGTACAAATTCATTCCGTACGGCGTGAGCAAGGAAACCGAAACGATCGACTACGAGGAACTGGACCGGCTGGCGAGCGAGCACATGCCGAAAATGATCGTGGCGGGCGCGAGCGCCTACTCGCGCGTCATCGATTTTCCGCGCATGGCCGGAATCGCGCGGGCGGTGGGAGCGCTCTTCTTCGTGGATATGGCGCACATCGCGGGACTCGTTGCGGGAGGCATGCATCCGAGCCCGGTACCGCACGCCGATTTCGTCTCCACGACCACGCACAAGACGCTGCGCGGGCCGCGCGGCGGGTTGGTACTTTGCAAAACACAATACGCGAAGGAACTCGACCGCATCACGTTCCCCGGCACGCAGGGCGGACCGCTGATGCATATCATCGCCGCCAAGGCTGTATGCCTGAAGGAAGCGGCCGATCCGGGGTTCCGCGAATACGCAAAACAGATTGTTGCAAACGCGCGCAAACTGGCCGCCAAAATTTCGCACGCGGGCTTCCGCATCGTTACCGGCGGCACGGACAATCATCTTTTTCTGATCGATTTGTATTCGCGCGGAGTCACAGGGAAGGACGCGCAACCGGCGCTCGACCGCGCGGGCATCACGGTCAACAAGAATTCGATTCCGTTTGATCCCACGCCGCCGATGACGGCGGGCGGGATTCGCCTGGGCACTCCCGCAGTGACAACGCGAGGGATGCGCGAGGCGGATATGGAACGCATCGCCGCGTGGATTGCCGAGGTGCTCTCTCATCTGGGCGACGCCGAACGCGAACGCCGCATCCGCGCCGAAGTCGCGGAGTTCGCCACGCAGTTTCCTCTCTACAACCGCCGCTGGGAAATCACGCCATCCTTCGCAGGGAGTCCCGGCGCATCTCGCTGAGCGCCAGCGCCGATGCGTGTTGCGATCGATATCCGGCGCGCCGGCGATTTCGGAATCGGCACCTACATTCGCAACATCGTGAACCAATTTGCGCGCACCGACAGCGAAACGGAGTATCTGCTGATCGGACAGCAGCGCCACCTGCAGCAATTCGATCCTCTTCCTGAAAATTTCATGCTGCTCGAATATGCGTCCGAACCCGGTTCGTTCCATACGCACATGCACTTGCCGTTTCTTCTCCGCAAGCACGGCGTGGATATCCTTCACATGCCGTGGTTTTATGCGCCGGCCGTGGTTCCCTCGCGGCTGGTGCTGACCGTGCATGACCTGACCGACGTGCTCGCGCCGCCGGTCGGGGCGACGGCCCTGGTCCAGGCCGGGCGATTATATTTTGCGCGGCGGGCGCTGGCGCGCGCGGACCGCATCCTGGCTGTTTCGCATTCTTCCAAACGCGAACTCTCCCGCGTGTTCGGCGTTCCCGAAGAAAAAATAGAGGTCGTCTACAACGCGCTCGACGAACGGTTCCTGCGCGAGCCGATGCCCACCGATGCCGACCGAGTTCTGGAACGACACGCGGTGACCGACCCCTTCGTGCTCTATGCGGGCAATATCAAACCGCAAAAAAACCTGCCCCGACTGATCGAAGCGTTCGCCGTGGCAAAGGCGGACCTGCGCGATCACCCGCAATACGCGGGGCTGAAATTGCTCCTGATCGGGGATTCGGCGGAGGAGCATTCGGACTTGCGCCGCGCCGTCCTGCGATCGCGAGTGCAGGGTGAAGTCCGCTTCCTCGGATTCGTGCCGCACTCGGTGTTGCGGGTGTTCTATTCCCGCGCGGAGGCGTTCCTGTTTCCGTCGCTGTACGAAGGTTTTGGATTGCCGCCGCTCGAAGCCATGGCGCACGGCACGCCTGTGCTCACCTCGAGCGCGTCGTCGCTGCCGGAAGTATTCGCGGACGCGGCCCTGCTGGTAAATCCGGAAAACGTTTTTGAAATTGCGCGCGGGATCCGGCAGATCCTTACAGAGAACATCACGCGCGAAGCCCTGATTCGACGTGGGCACGATTTGGTGCGGAAGTATTCGTGGGAGCGTTCCGCGGACCAGGTGCGCGAAGTGTATCGCTCCGTCGTGACCGGTCACCCGGCCAAAAGGTAGAACAGGCGCTCTTGCCTGTTCTATGATGTGCGCTGTCGAGCCTATATTAAGCTTATAGTAATATTATTCAACTTAGAGTAGGCGCCGCCCTACGGGACAGGCAAGAGTGCCTGTCCTACTGGCTCCCTTCACCCTGCAACAATTTCGATTCCCAATTCTCGCACGTGGCCGTCTCGAATGGAGAATGCGCGGACGGGATGCGGCGCGGCAGGTAGCAGCGAAATAATAAAGTACGCTTCGTTCGGATAGGCAGCCAGTTCGATGTCGCGCGGCGATGGAACGTTTTCGGTGGCCGGGTGCGAATGATAGATGCCCAGGTGCTCCAAACCTTCCTCGCGCATGCGCCGGAATAGCTGAAACAATTCTTTTGGCGCAACATCGTAAGAGGTTGGACTGGCGAGGGCGTTCGTCGCGGGAAAAATCCTGGTGATGATGCCGTCGCTGCCGGCAAGCAGCCCGCAGCATTCCATGCGCGGCTCGCTCCTCGCATGTCGCAGCATTTCTTCAACGATTTCCGCGCGAACTCGAATTCCGGGAGGCATCCGCGCCAGTTTACCTTACGCTGATTGTGGGCGACACCGCGGACAGGTTTCGCTCCAAAATCGATTGGCCTCAATTCTCACGAAGACGGTCGCGCTTCAATTGCGGACCTGGTTTTAGTAGCACAGACTTCAGTCTGCGCGGTTTTTGTTTGGGTGTGGGATGTTGGTTTTGGCTCTCACTTGTGCAAAACCCAAATAAAAGACGCACAGACTGAAGTCTGTGCCACCAACACCAGGAAACAGCTGCCGATGCACCGCGAAGGGCACCCCGGCAGAAACTCAGGCGCAACGCTAGGCTTTTTGCGCCGCGCGCCGCAGGAACGTCGGCACGTCGAGATCATCCGCGGTAGCGGTATTTTCCTGGTGAATCACTTCGTTGACGGCGGGGCGCTGCGGCGCTTCTTGCACGACGACGTCTTGTTGTTCGACCGCCTGTTCGTCGCGCCCGGCTTTCCACGTCTTCGGCAAGTAGGCGGGCTTCTGGTGCGGTTGCCTGCGCGCGGCCTCGCGGAATCCCGCGGCAATGACGGTGATCTTCACCTGCTCCTTCATGGCATCGTCCATCACGGCGCCGAAAATAATGTTGGCATTTTCGTGCGCGGCTTTCTGGATGACCGAGGAGGCCTCGTGTACTTCGTGGAGCGTGAGGCTGGAGGATCCAGAGATGTTGATGAGGATGCCCTGCGCGCCCTGAATCGAGTTGTCCTCGAGCAGCGGACTGTTGATGGCGCGATTGGCGGCGTCCACGGCGCGATTGGACCCGGAGGCGACAGCGGTGCCCATCACGGCGTAGCCCTGTCCCTGCATGATGGTCCTCACGTCCGCGAAGTCTCGATTGACAATCCCGGGGATCGTAATGATGTCGCTAATGCCCTGCACGGCCTGGCGCAGGATATCGTCGGCGATGCGGAATGCTTCAAAAAAACTCGTTCCGGTTTCGACGGTTTCCATCAACCGCTCGTTAGGAATTACGATCACGGTGTCCACGCAGCCGACCAACTCGGAGAGAGCTTGCTCGGCCTGTTGCTGGCGGCGCTTGCCTTCAAACGCGAACGGCTTCGTGACGACGGCGACCGTCAGCGCGCCGAGTTCGCTCGCCAGAGACGCTACAACGGGAGCTGCTCCGCTTCCAGTGCCGCCACCCAGGCCGGTGGTGAGAAAAATCATGTCCGAGCCTTCGAGAGCTTCGATGATTTTGTCGGTATCCTCGAGCGCCGCTTTGCGCCCCACCTCGGGATTCGCACCCGCGCCAAGCCCCTTGGTGAGTTTGGCGCCGATCTGCAGCTTGACGGGCGCTTGTGAGAGTTTGAGCGCCTGCAAGTCCGTGTTCGTAGCAATGAACTCGACGCCCTCGACCTTGGCGCGGATCATGCGATTGACGGCGTTGCATCCGCCGCCGCCCACGCCAATCACCTTGATCTTCGCGCCCTGTTGATTTTCTTCGCTGAATGAAATTCGGATTCCCGCGTCTTTCGCCATCATTGTCCTCCCCCGGAAAATTGATCCTGCCCCGCCGGAGCTCTTGATCTTACGCGCCGGCGAACATGCTCTTGATCTTGGCCACAAAGTTCCCGGACCGCTGGGGCGCCTGTCGCCGGGCGCGCGCGCCGTAAAGCAGCAAACCGACCACCGTGGCATACTCAGGCTGGGAAAGCTCTTCGGGCATGCCTTCGAGGCCCCGTGGCGTGGCCAGGCGCACGGGCAGATTGAACATGCCCTCGGCCAACTCCGTCAGACCTTTCAGGTGTGCTCCGCCGCCGGATAGTACCAGACCGGCGGGGATCAGCGCGCTAAAACCGCCGCGCTGCAATTCGTCGCGAACGAGCGAGAGCAATTCCTGCGCCCGCGGCTCGACGATTTCGTTCAGCATCCGCGTAAAGACCGTACGCGGCGGGCGATCGCCAACACTGGCGATTTCGATCGCGTGATCTTCAAGAATCAGATTCTTAAAAGCGCATCCGTGTTCCCGCTTGATTTTTTCCGCCTCCGGAATCGGCGTCCGCAGTCCCACGGCAAGATCGTTGGTGAAATGATCGCCGCCCACTGGAATCGCCGCCGCATGCCGCAGCATGCCGTTGCCGAAAATGACGAGCTCCGTTGTGCCGCCGCCGATATCGAGCAGGCAGCAGCCGAGTTCGCGCTCATCCTGCGTGAGGCAGGATTCCGCCGAAGCGAGCGGCTCAAGGACTGTGTCCGCCACCTCGATGCCTGCCTGATTCACTGCGGTAACCAGATTCTGCATCGCCGACGCGGATGAGGTCACCAGATGGACGTTGACTTCGAGGCGCTGGCCTACCATGGACATCGGGTCGCGAATGTTGTCTTGTGCGTCGATGAGAAATTCCTGTGGAAGCACATGCAGGACAACGCGGTCATCGGGCAGCGTGATATTGCGCGCGGCGTCAACGGCGCGCCGGATATCATCGCGCTCAATGTCCCGCGCGCGATGCCCCAGCGTGATACCACCGCGGCTGTTGACGCCGCGAATGTGACTTCCGGCGACGCCGACAATGGCGCGCTCCACGGGCACACCGGCGACACCTTCGGCTTCTTCGATTGCGCGGCGGATTGAAGTCGCCGTCGCGCCCAGATTGGCAATCAGTCCCTTGCGCAGCCCTTTCGATTCCGCCGCGCCCATCGAAATAAATTTCGCCGCACCGGAATCGTCCACTTCGCTGAGGATGGCGCACGTTTTCGTGCTCCCCACGTCAAGCGCCACCAAATATTTATCTTTTTTTGTCAACCCGCCGCTCCTTCATGATCCCCCTCCGGCTCGGGCGGGGACGCGCCCGAACCGGATTCACTCAAAAACTCTTACCGCCGCTTACGCACGGACTGCGCTCGCTGAGGCCCGCTCTGAGGCGCCGTCTGAAGTGTATGAGCCGCCATGGTCCTGCCTTCGGGATTCACCACCACCTGCCGGGCGAACCGCAAATCCACGGAATCCACGCGCCCGGCGCTCGCGCGCCACTGGTCGATATTCTCAGCCAGCAGATGATAACGATTCGCAAAATCGGAGTCGCCGAAGTGTACAAGAATCGGAGACGAATTGCCCACGGCCGAGCCCAGTCCTGTCAGCGTCGCGCGAATATCGGCGGAGTCCGAAAGATCCACTTCGCTGATGCGATCGCCGGCGCCGGGCAGCGCTTGCTCGATCTCCTTCATGAATTGCACGAATAATTTCATGCGCTGCTCGCGCACATCGCGCGGCATGGATTCCGCCACCCCGCTGACGACCGGAAAACGGAATTCGCCCTCAACGGGCCGTTCCAGGATGATGCCGTTCGCATCCATCAGGGAAAGTTCGTTCGCCCCGCGCAGGAACGCCACTGGCGTGCGCTCGGTGATCTCGACGCGGATGCGGTTCGGCAGAACGCGTTGCACATCGGCATGCTCCACCCAAGGCAGAGACTCGAGAGCCTTGCGGCGGTCCCCGAGTGGAACGCGAATGACGCTGTGGTGCATGTCCGCTGAAAACTTCTCGACGATTGCGTCGGGAGGAACGAACCGGTTGCCGCTGACCTCAATCTGGTCCGCGCGCTCGATCATGACGCTCGGAGAAAACAGGAAATAAAGGCCGGTTTGATAGAGCGCCACGCCAGCAACAAGCGCGGCAATTCCTCCGGCCAGGATGCGGCGGTACAGCGGCCACGCCTTCCGGCTGAATTTGCGTTTGCGAATCTCCACCGGCTTTTGCCGGCGGAGATACTTTGGCTCTTCTTCGGCCAGCGCATCCGCGGGAAGATAGTCTGGTTCCGCGCTCATGATTCCTTCCACACGATCACTTCTTCTTCCAGTTCGACGCCGTAGCGTTCCTGCACTCGTTCGCGCACGTCGGCAATCAGCGCGAGCATATCGGCGGCGGTGGCGCGTCCGGCGTTCACAAAAAAATTGGCGTGGCGGTCGCTGACGCGGGCATCACCGACGGAATGGCCCTTCAGGCCCAGCTCATCGATCATGCGTCCGGCGGACCCGCCCGGCGGATTCTTAAAAATACAGCCTGCGCTTTTCTGATTGAGCGGCTGGCTGGCACGCCGCTTTTCATTACAGATGCGAATTCCTTGAAGTATTTCTTTGTACGGTTTGGAGGGAAGTTCCAGTCGCACCGTGAGCATAATATCATCGGGCGCAAAAGAAGTGTGCCGGTATTCGAAATTTATTTCGGAGCCGCGCAGTGTTTCAATCCGGCCCGTGGCGGCGCGATAGACCTGAACCTCCCTCACGTACGTCCCAATCTGCGTGCCGTAGGCTCCCGCGTTCATCCGCAGCGCCCCCCCGATGGTGCCGGGCACGCCGATCAGCCCTTCCATGCCGCCGAGGTCGGCCTTGGCGCAGGTCGTGACGGTGCGGCCGAGGTCTGCGGCGCAATCCACGAGCACGGAATTTCCTTCGATGCGGACTTCGGGATTCTGGCGTTCCAGCTGGAGAATCACCCAGGGCAGCTCGCCGTCGGGGAGAAGCACATTGCTTCCGCCGCCAAGGAAACGATATGGCACGCCGTGCTGTTTCAGCAGACGCACCAACTCAGGCAATGACTCATGCCGGAGGATCAACAGGAGGTCGGAGGTGCCACCAATCCCCAAGGAGGTCTTCTCTGACATCGAAACACCCGCCTCGTGCTCGACGCCCAGGGCGGCCAATGCTCCGATCAATGTGGGATCGCTAATGCGCATGATGCAGGGATACCCTCGCGCCCAGTAAAATCGCCAATTCTCCCGGCGCCCGGCTCACATTGCCGGCGCCGATGGTCAGAATTGCGTCGCCAGGACGCGCTGCGTTCAACAACTCCTCGATTCCCTGTTGCATGGAGCTGTGGAACACGACGTTTTTGTGCCCAGCCGCGCGAATAGCATCCGCCAGCGCCAGTCCAGTGATTCCTTGGATCGGCGGCTCGCCGGCCGCATAAATGTCCATCAGCACGACCATGTCGGCCTGGTTGAAGGCGCTGCAGAACTCGTCCCAGAGATGCTTGGTGCGCGTGTAGCGGTGCGGCTGGAAGAGCACGAGGATGCGATTAAAATTGCAGCCGCGCGCCGCCTCGAGTGTCGCGCGAATCTCGGCAGGATGATGGCCGTAATCATCGATCAGGGTGATGTGATTGATGACGCCCTTAACGTCGAAACGCCGGCCCACTCCGGCAAACTCCTCGAGCCCCACGCGAATCAGGTCCGAGGGAACATTCAGGTAGAGCGCTACAGCCGCGGCAGCGGCGGCGTTGCGCACATTGTGGATTCCTGGAGGGCCATTGAGATGAAATTTTCCAAGGTCGTCGCCGCGGTAGGTTAGCCGGAACGTGCTCTCGAGTCCCTGCAGTTCGATTTCACTGATCACGAGATCGGCCTGGCTCGAGGTGCCGTAGGTGATGATCGGGCGCTTTACGTTCGGGATGATGGCCTGCACGTTCGCCTCATCCAGGCAAAGCACGGCGGCGCCGTAAAACGGCACGCGGTTGACGAACTGAGTGAAAATTTCCTGAATTTCAGCCAGCGATTTGTAGGTATCCAGGTGCTCTCGATCGATTGTCGTGACCACGGCGACGACGGGAGCAAGCAGTAGGAAGGTGCGGTCGCTCTCGTCCGCTTCGACGACCATGTATTCTCCGCGGCCCAGCCGCGCGGTCGCACCGATGTGGTTCACGCGGCCGCCCACAACAAATGTGGGATCGAGGCCCGCCGCGGCAAGCACAGATGCCGTCATGGAAGTCGTCGTCGTTTTGCCATGAGCGCCGGCGATGGCGATCCCATATTTCAAGCGCATCAACTCCCCGAGCATTTCGGCTCGCGGGATGACCGGAATCTTGCTGCGGAGCGCTTCGGCGACTTCCGGATTATCTCTACGCACGGCGGAGGAAACGACCACAACATGCGCCCCGTGAACTTGCTCGGCCTTGTGCCCCTCGAAAATTACCGCGCCCATATTCTGCAGACGATCGGTGATGGGAGTGGTCTTCACGTCGGACCCGGAAACTGAGTAGCCCAGCGTCAGCAGCACTTCGGCGATGCCGCTCATGCCGATCCCGCCGATGCCCACGAGGTGAATGCGTTTGAAATTGTGAAACGTCACCATCATATTTATTCCTGCGGGCTCCCCTTTTGGATTCAGGGTGAACGAGTAGAGCCCGCACTTCCGAGAGCCACCCCTTCGATCAGGTCCACGATATCCTGCACGGCGCGCGGCTTTGCCAGGCGGCGCGCATTTGCCGACATTGCCTGCAACTCGATGGGCTGGTCGAACAACGAAAAAATTTCGCGTGTAAGACGTTCCGCGGTGAGCTGGGGCTCCGGGATCAAACGCGCCGCGCCCGCCCGCTCCATCTCCTGGGCGTTGCGTAACTGATGGCTGTCTGTGGAGGCGCCGAATGGGATGAAGATAGCGGCGCGGCCGGCTGCTGCGACTTCGGCAGCCGTAATCGCGCCCGCCCGGCAGACGATCAAATCAGCCTGGGCAAACCGCTCTGCCATGTTCCCGATGAAGGGCACTACCTCCGCGTTGATTTCGCGCCGCGCATACGCCACACGCACAGCATTATAGTCGCGCTCGCCGGTCTGATGAACGATCGAGATGCGATTCTTGTTCGTGGCCAGCACGTCCCCGGCATCCACGAACGTGCGGTTGATGACGAGCGCGCCCTGGCTGCCTCCGGTAATCAGAATGTGAAACGGCTCAGCCGGTGTGCGCTGCGGCACGGCGAAAAATTCCGGTCGCACGGGAATTCCCGTGAGCGTCGCCTTGCGCCCCCAGAGCTTCGTGGGCGCCTCGTAAGCCGTGGCGACACGGGTCACCATGCCCGCGAGCACACGGTTGGTGAATCCCGGCTCAGCGTTCGGCTCGAAGACTACAGTGCGCAGGCCGCGCAATACGGCAGCGAGCATCACCGGTCCGGCCGCGTATCCCCCGACTCCCAACGCGACGGCAAACTTGTGGCGGCGCAGGATCGCAAAGGAGTCCCACATCGCGGGAGCGAGCTTCGCGACATTCCTGACAAATTTCATCCCGCCGATGCCCTTGAGGCCCGCCGAGCGAATCGTCTCGAGCACATACCCCGCCTCCGGCACCAGACGAGCTTCAATCCCGCGTTGAGTTCCGACGAACACCACTTCCCTTTCCGCTCCTCGCGTCATCCATTCACGGGCCACGGCCAGCGCGGGAAAAACGTGCCCGCCCGTCCCGCCTCCCGCAATCAGCAGCTTCAAATTCCTTTGCCCCGCTTCCTTCACGCGGCGTCCTGACAGTGATGAAAGTCTCGGGTGCTCCGGTAGCGCCAGCGCTACAAAAAAACCCCGCTTCACTACGACCCTACTCCGCCTGCTGGCTGATGTTCAGGAGCACGCCGGTCGCCACCAGCATCACCAGGAGGCTTGAACCGCCATAACTAATGAACGGCAGGGGAATGCCTTTCGTGGGCATCATCCCGAGCACGACGCCAAGATTGATCAACGCCTGGCTCAGGACCATCACCGTGATGCCAAGCGCGGCGAAGCGGCCGAATTCGTCGGTTGCTTTGAACGCGGCGCGTATTCCTCGCCAGCCGTACACTGCGAATAGGCCGAGCACCAAGACTCCGCCGATAAAACCCATCTCTTCACACACGACGGCGTAAATGAAATCAGTGTGCGCTTCCGGCAGATAAAACAATTTTTGCTTGCTCTCCATCAGGCCCACGCCAGTGAATCCGCCCGATCCCACGGCGATCAGCGATTGCAGCAATTGGAATCCACGTCCCTGCGGGTCCGCCAGTGGATTCAAGAACGCCATCACGCGCTCATACCGATACGATACGTGAACGATCAATATATAGATCACTGGAAGGGAAGCAAGTCCGGCCCCGATAATGTATTTGGAGCTGAGTCCGGCGACGTAGAGCATCGCCACGGCGATAATGAACATCTCCACCGCCGTGCCCAGGTCAGGTTCCATGACGACGAGCCCAATCAACACAAGCACAGGCCCCAGCGCGGGAAGGATCGTGTGTTTCCAATCGTTCATGCCAAAGCTGTCGGGGCGGCGGCGCATCTCCAGGAACCACGCGAGGTAGAAAATTGCGGCGAGCTTGGCGAGTTCGGAGGGCTGCAAGCTGGCCGGGCCCAGACGAATCCAGCGGTGCGTTGCGTGCGACTTGTCGAGGAAGAATGTGCCGACGAGCATCGCGAGGACGGCGAATAATCCCGTGAACACGACCTTAGGGCGGCGGAGCTTGCGATAGTCCAAGTTCATCATCCCCATCATTCCGCCGATACCCAACACCAGCCAGAGAAGCTGGTGAAGGAGAAAATGATAGCCGCTGCCGAATTCGTCGCGCGCGGTGACCGCCGAGGCGCTGAAAACCATTACGGTGCCTACCAGGCACAGCGCCACGGTCGAGCCGAACAACCAGCGGTCGGTTTGAAGATTCCGGGGCACGATCAGGCTCTCCTGGCGGGTTCGTCCGCCGCATTTTTTTCAGCGAGCCCGCGAACGAGTTGTTTGAAGACACGTCCGCGATGCTCGTAACTCTCAAACTGGTCGAAGCTCGCGCAGGCGGGCGCCAGCAGGACGGTGTCACCGGGATGCGCGAGTTCCCCAGCGAGTTCCACGGCGCGCGCCATCGTGTGCGCCCGCTCGACGGGCACAACGCCCCCCAGTTGGGATTCAATTTTGTCCGCGGCGTCCCCGATCAGCAGCACCATGCGCGCGTGCTCCCGCAACGATTTGCGCAGAATCGTGTAATCGCTACCCTTGTCTTTGCCACCGAGGATCACCAGCAGGTTGCCGGGGAAAGCGTCGAGCGCCTTGAGCGTGGCGTCGACGTTCGTAGCTTTCGAATCGTTGAAATACTCCACGCCGGAAATTGTGGCGACAAATTCAATGCGATGTTCGACGCCCGCGAAGCTTCGCACGCCTTCTGCAATCGCCGCCGGCTCGACTCCCACTAGTGTCGCGGCCGCGACCGCGGCAAGAACATTTTCAACATTGTGATCGCCGCGCAGTCCGACGTCTCTGCGGCGCAGGAGCACTGTTTCGGTGCCGTCCCGCCGAAAAACAATTTCATCGTCACGCAGGAAACATCCGCTGGCGACCCGCATCTTCCGGCTGAACCAAAAGACCGGCGGCCGCGAGGGCGCGTACTGTGGCGCAGCCGCATCGTCCGCGTTCAAAATGGCCGTATCTTCCTCGGTCTGATTTTCGAACACCCGCGCCTTCGCACGGCCGTACGCTTCGAACGTTCCATGACGGTCGAGGTGATCCGGAGTGATATTCAGCAGCACTGCAACGTCGGGACGGAAGGCGGTAATTGATTCGAGTTGGAAGCTGCTGGCTTCGACAACCGTGAAGCCGGCGTCACTGGAGACATCCACGCGCGAGATCAGCGGCGTGCCGATGTTTCCCGCAACTTGCACGGGCAGCCCGGCGGTTTCTAATATGTGGCCGACGAGCGATGTTGTCGTGGTCTTGCCGTTGGAGCCCGTGATGCACACCAAGTAGCCACGGAGGAATCGCCACGCCAATTCCAACTCGCTCCAAACCGGTATGCCGATCACGCGCGCGGCTGCAAGCGCCGGCATCATCAGCGGCACTCCGGGACTGGGTACGATCAAATCCTGGTCGACAAAAGTCTGTGCCTTGTGGCCGCCCAACTCGAGCGTGACGCCGGCGGCTCGCAGCTTCGCGGCGGTCTCAGAGATTTGCGATTCGGGCCGCTCCTCGGTGGCGGTCACGCGTGCGCCCCGCGCGGCGCAGAAGAGCGCGGTAGCGATGCCCGTCCGGGCCAATCCAACGACCAGCACCTGCTTGCCCACGAGTTCGATTCCCGGTTTCAACTCACTACCTCAGTTTCAGCGTCGTCAGCGAAAACAGCGCGAAGACCAGCGCCGCGATCCAGAACCGCACGATAATTTTCGATTCGCTCCATCCAGCCAGCTCGAAATGATGATGAAGCGGGGACATGCGGAAGATGCGCTTCCCTGTCAGGCGGAACGACGCCACCTGCAGAATTACCGAAAGCGCTTCCAGCACGAAAACGCCGCCAACGAAAAACAAAAGGATTTCCTGTTTGATGGCGACCGCCACCATTCCGATCGACCCGCCGAGCGCGAGCGATCCGACGTCCCCCATGAATACTTCCGCGGGATGCGCGTTGTACCACAGAAATCCGAGCGCGGAGCCCACCAACGCTCCGCAAAAAACCGTGAGCTCTCCGACTTCAGGAAGATGCTGCAGGTCCAGATAGGCCGAGAACCGCGCGTGGCTGGTCACGTAAGTAAGAACCGTAAGCGCGCCCGCGGCCACGACCACGCAGCCAATCGCCAGTCCATCCAGGCCGTCGGTGAGATTCACCGCATTCGATGACCCCACCATGACCGAGACTACGAAGATCAGAAACGGCAGATAGGCCACCGTCCACAGGTAGGGGTGCTTGAGCAAGGAATGGATGACAAGCTCCGGATGAAAAATCTTCAAAAATGGGACACTCAACTGCGTCGAATACGTGCCTACCGCCGTTAGCATCACTAAAGTGAGCGCGACACCAAGACTCGCCAGTACCTGCAAAAACAATTTGTTCTTGGCGCTAAGACCCAGATTCCGCCGCTTCACCACCTTGCTGTAGTCGTCGATAAATCCGATTGCTCCGAACACAAGCATCGTGAACACGGCGAGCCACACGTACACGTTCTCGAGGTCCCCCCAAAGCAGCGTGGGAATAACGGTCGAACATACAATCAACACACCACCCATCGTGGGCGTCCCCGCTTTGGATTGATGGCTTTTCGGACCTTCTTCGCGGATGAACTGGCCGATCTGCAACATGCGCAGCTGGCGAATGACCCAGGGACCAAGCACGAGTGCAAGCATGAGAGCGGTGATGCTTGCCAGCGCGGTGCGCACCGTAATGTAGCGGAATACGTTGAGCGCGTGAAAATAGCGCTGCAGCACGTGATAAAAAAGGTACAAAAGCATCTCAGCCGCGCTCCTTGAATGTGCCCCGCGCCCCGGATGTTGCTGGCTCCGCACTCGACCGCGGAAAACGAGCGTCGAGCGCTTCGACGATGCGCTCCATTTTTACTCCGCGCGAACCCTTCACAAGCATCAGGTCGCCCGGCGCAAGCAGGTCCGCAACGAATCCGGCCGCCTCAGCCGACGAACCGATAAATTTTGCGCGCGCGGCCGAGTGGCCGGCTTCGATGGCGCCGCGGACAAAACTTTCGCCGTCGCCTTGCACGCCGATGATCCAGTCAAGGCTTCCCGTTGCCGCGGCCGCGCGTCCCGCCTCGCGGTGCAGCTCGCGGGATGAGGGTCCCAATTCCAGCATTTCACCGGCGG
>Ga0209011_1000166_pt1 | contig 31591 bp, 30 predicted proteins | sample BlaSpr_A8_OM1_M3_FD_187986 | JGI IMG/M metagenome (GOLD analysis project Ga0209011, IMG submission 187986) | Forest soil microbial communities from Thunder Bay, Ontario, Canada - Black Spruce, Ontario site 2_A8_OM1_M3 (SPAdes) (version 2) | ecosystem: Environmental > Terrestrial > Soil > Boreal... | reverse complement strand
TCGACGGGCTCTTCGGACTGGCGGCGCACGTTCAGATGGGGGCGGCGCTGCCGGACAACTTCATCGCATTTGAGTACCCGGTGGCCGGGCCGGAATGGTGGTACGAGATCGTGGAGGGGCTCCCCAACCCGATCGTCCGCGATGGACTGATCGAGGTGGGGGACCGGCCTGGGATGGGCGTGGACTTCAAGGTCGAGGCTGCCCAGGCGTATTTGGCGGATGAGGACAAAGACTTCTTTGCGTGATCCAGCGATTGTTGAGGCTCTACGGACGCCGTTATGAGATGGTCACGCCTCCGTCGACAACGATCGTCTGGCCCGTTATGTAGGAGGCGGCGTCACTCGCCAGGAAAATCAGCGCGGAGGCAAGCTCTACCGGTTCACCAAAGCGAGACAGCAAAACACGCGGCATCTGCGACTCGACGTAGTCCTTGGGGTACTGCGCGGTCATCTCGCTCGGAAAGAATCCAGGCGCGAGGGCATTGACCCGAATTCCTTTTCGACCCGACCACTGCTGCGCCAGGTCCCGGGTCAGGCCTATCAACCCTGCTTTGCTCGCCGAGTAGGCTGCCTGCGGCAGCCCGGCGGTCGTGAGGCCGAGGATGCTGCTCACGTTCACAATCGAGCTGCCCGGCTTCATCACGCGGCCGCATTCTTGAGCCATCCAGTAGGCCCCGTTCAGGTTTACGTCCATGACCTCCCGGAACTGCTCGGGAGTCTCGCGAGTGGCAGGGTAGGCGGTTCCCTTTCCCGCATTGTTGACGAGAACGTCCACGTGTCCGAAATGCTCGACTGCGGTGCTGACCAGGCGGTGGCAGTCTTTTGGAATTGACACGTCGCACTCAACGACAATCGCGGTACCACCAGCATCTGCGATCGACCGCTGCACTTCCTGCAGCTTTTCGATCCTCCGAGCTGCGAGTACAACTGTCGCACCAACCTCAGCAAGTGCCTGCGCGAAGGCAACGCCGAGTCCGGATGATGCTCCTGTGACAATCGCAACCCGGCCATCAAGACGAAATCGATCAAGGATGCCAATTGGCGCTTGGTCAGTAGTTCCCACGGACCACCCCACATCTAATCAAGGACTTCTAATCCACGTCGGCCGGCCGCAACTGAGGCGGGGCTACAGAGAGGGTAAGGCTTGAACTATTGGCACATCTTTTAGAGATTGTTGATGGACTCGCAGACGCTCCGCCAATCACAACTGGAGACGCCCTGAACCGAGCTTTCATACAGCGCGCCGGAATCTGGTGGCGACGTAACTGAAAGCATCAGTCAGTCCAGCCGCGAGGCCGCGGGGCAAGAGGACGATCACGGCCAGCAGCACCAAACCATAAACGATGAGCTTCACTTGAGGGTCGAGCTGCAGGATCTCCGGCAAGCCGGTGAGCAGCGCGGCTCCTAAGACCGGCCCCCACAACAGTCCTGGTCCGCCGATTGCGAGCACCACGAAGGCCTGGAAAGAGGCCGAGAAGAAGGTGAACGGCTCCGGCGAGATGTACTGGATGAAGTACGCGTAGAGAACCCCGGCGATGGCGGCGTAGGCCCCAGCTACGGCGAAGGCCGCCACTTTGTATCGAACCGTGGGAAATCCAAATGATCTGGTGAGCATCTCGTCGGACTTGAGTCCGCGAAGGACAAGCACGAAACGGGATCGGTGCATCACGCTGCCGACGACCAGCAGTAGGAGCAGCAGCAGGCAGCCCAAAGCGAAGAACCCTATTGGCGTTTTGAGGTTGACGAGGGCCGGGCCGATCATGAACTTGCCCGGCCGCGCGATGCCGGCGATGCCGATCGGCCCGCCAGTCACTGAGACCCAGTTGTTGCTGACGTCGGAGACGATCATGCCGATAGCCATAGTGGCCACCGCGAAGTGAAGACCACGTGTTCGGAGCACGATGGGGCCGAGAACCGCACCAACCGCCGCACCCAGGAGTGGCATAAGGATCATCGGGACCCAGGCCGCCTGGTGGTAGCGGACCGCGAGGATGGCCGCGCCATACGCGCCCAACCCGTAGAACGCGCCGAGCCCGAGGTGAAGGTAGCCCGCGTATCCCATGATTACGTTGAGGCCGACCGCAAGAATCGCCCAAAGGATTGTGACGGTGGCTACGGTGGTCACATACCCATCGTTGACTACGGCCACAGCCGCTGCAGCGCCCACGAGGGCTGCCCAGGGCAGCAGTGGAATGACGCGCCTAAGCACTGTTTGCTCTCGCAAAAAGGCCATTGGGCCGGAGCAGCAGCACCGCGACGAGGAACAGGAAGCCGAAGCTGTCGCGGTAGCCGCTAGAGATGTAGGTCCCGCCGAACGACTCAACGATCCCCAGAAGGAGGCCGCCGACCAGGGCGCCGGTAATCGAGCCCATTCCGGCGAAGATGATCACGATGAAGGACTTGAGCGAAATCAGGGCGCCCATCGTCGACTGAACCGGAAAGGCGAGCCCGTATAGGCTCCCGGCCAGCCCGGCGAGACCGGAGCCGACCGCGAAAGCAAGGACCTGGTAGCGCAGGACCGGGATGCCCATGAGCATCGCTGCAAAGGGGTTTAGCGCCATGGCCCGCATCGCCCGGCCCGACCGCGTGAGGCGGACATATGCCTCCAGACCGATTGCTGAACCCACCGCCGCGACGAATATCACGGCCCAGATCGGCGTGAAGCGAGCGCCCAAGAAACTTAGGACGCCCGAGGGCTCACCGGGAGTCGTGCGAGGGGCATCGCCCCAGAACTTGACAGCCAGCGCCTCGATGATTACGACCAACGCGAGTGACACGATCAGGAGGGCCACCTCGGGTAAGCGGCGCAATGGACCAAAGACAGCGAAGCCCAAGAACGCCCCCAACACGATTGCGGCACCCACGCCGGCGAGCAGGCCGGGGATCAGAGGCACGTGATGATCTCCTATCAGGATCAGCGGCACCATCGCGCCAACCATCACCGCCTCGCCGTGAGCGAAGTTAGGGATGCGAACGACGCTGAAAATCAACACCAGCCCGACGCCGCACAGGGAGTACACGGACCCTTGAACGAGCCCGTTAACCAGGTCCTGCACTCAAAGACCTTCCTGGACTTGCGCCGTCCCGGTATACGAGTCCATGAGAGCAGCGTGCGTGAACTCCTCGGTTGGGCCGGCTCGCACGATCGCACCATTGACCATCACATACGTGCGGTCACACAGCTCGCGCGTCAGATACGCGTTCTGCTCCACAACCAACAGTGAAAGCTGGAACCGTGTGCGCATTGCCCGGAGGCTGTCGATGAGATGGTCGACCAAGACGGGGGCCAATCCCAACGTCGGCTCATCGATCATCAGCAGTCGCGGGCGCGCCATTAGCCCACGAGCCAAAGCGAGCATCTGCTGCTCACCGCCCGAGAGGCGGGACGCATCCTGTCGCAAGCGTTCCCGGAGGCGTGGAAAGAGATCCAGCACCTGTTCCAGCAGTTCGGCCCCAGCCTTCGATGCGTAAGAACCCAGCCAGAGGTTCTCGGCGACCGACAAACCGGGAAAGACATGCCGACCTTCCGGCACTTGTACGATCCCGGCGGCCACCCTGCGCGCTGGGCCCCATCCGTCGATAGGTACGCCCGCGAACTCAATCGAGCCAGAGGTCTGCCTGGCGACACCAGAGAGGGCCTTGACCAGGGTCGACTTGCCCGCGCCATTCGGGCCAACGACGGCGACGCCCTCTCCTGGTCCCACATCAAGGTCCACGTGTCGCAGGACGTGCGCGCGACCATACCCGGCGACCAGTGCCCGGACGCGGAGCCCCTCAGCCATGGACCCCCGCCTGAGCGCCGCGTCCCAGATAGGCAACCTGTACGCGCTGGTCGTCGCGCGCCGCATCGGGCCTGCCCTCAAAGATGATGCGTCCCGAGTCGAGTACCACGACGGATCCGCATAGAGCCATCACCGATGGAATGTTGTGCTCGACGAGGCCGATCCCAACCCCAGCGGACTGCAGAATCCGGATGATCGCAGTGAGTCGCTCGATCTCGGCCTGCTCGACGCCCGCGAACGGCTCGTCGAGAAGGAGCACTCGTGGCCCGCAGATTGCGATCGCGGCGATATTGACGACCTTCTGAAGCCCGTAAGGGAGAATCGCAGTCGGCCGGTCCGCATGCATCGCGAGGTCGAACGCTGCAAGTGCGCTCCGCGCGGAGTAACGAGACGCTCCTCGACCACTGCCAGCTGGTGCTGCTTCGGCCAAGCGCAGAATGTCGGATACCGTTAGCTCCTCGCTCGGCCGTGTGTGTTGGAAGGTGCGGAACAATCCGAGTCGGGCCCGGGCCGAAATGTCGGTGCCGTGCAAGTTGCGACCCTCAAGGCTTACCTCACCCGAGTTTGGGCGTGTCGCTCCAGAAAGGATGTCGATGAGGGTCGACTTGCCGGCGCCATTCGGCCCGATGATCCCCACGATCGCTCCCGCTGTAATGGTCAGGCTCACGTCGGTAAGAGCCTCGAGCCCGCCGAAGCGCTTGTGCAGATTACGTGCTTGGAGTAGAGCCTCTGTCACTCGCGGGTGGCTCCGGAGCCAGTCCCGCCGTGAGCTCCGGAATGGAACATCGAGCCGAAGCGCTCGCGGAGGACGTGCTTCATAGTCTTGCCCACCGGAGTCTTCGGCAGCGATTCCACGAATGCCCAGTCGCGCGGGACGTTGTAGCCGGCGATCCGCTCGCGAACGAATGCGCTCAGCTCGGCGCGGAGGGCGTCCTCGTCATCCGTCGCCTCACGCAAGACGATGACGGCGCAAACTCGCTCCTCGTAGATCGGGTCCGGCACTCCAATGACCGCGGCTTCGGCCACCTTAGGATGGGCAGCCAGGCAGTCCTCCACCTCCTTCGAGAAAACGTTCTGCCCGCCGGTCCGGATCATGTCCTTCTTGCGGTCCACGATCCAAAGGAAGCCATTCTCGTCCGCGACCCCCACATCACCGGTGTGAAGCCACCCGCCGGCTAAGGCGGCGTCAGTTGCAGCCGTGTTCCGCCAGTAGCCTGTCATTCGGGGACCACGCGCGCAGATCTCACCTGGTTGTCCAGCGGGCACGGGGTGGCCAGAATCGTCAAGAAGTGCGACCTCGATGCCAGGAATCGCACGTCCGATCGAGCCCCAATGTGAGAACACCTGCTCCGGCGGGCAGTAGCTGATGAAGGGACCACCCTCGGTCAGACCGTAGGTGTGACCCATCTCGATCCGTCCTTCGCGGGCGCCGAATACATCTGCGGTCCGCCCGATGATCCCGCTGGGGTCATAGGCGCCGTAGTAAACCAACCGGATCGACGAGAGGTCTGTCTTGCCGAAATCGGCATGCGTCAGCAACGCGTGAAGCATGGTTGGCACACCGAGCAACACGGTCACCTTCTCCCTCGCGATCGCCTCGAGCGCCGCTGCCGCGTCGAACTCCCGCATCATGACCACGCGGGCGCCGACCAGAAGGAAGAGCTTCATGTGGTCCCAGTTCCCGACATGGAAGGACGGGAAGTAGTTGATGAAGGTGTCGTTCTGCCGCAGACGCATGGCTGCCACCATGCCAAATGCGTCGGCAATCGTACGGCTGTGCGAGAGGACTGCTCCCTTCGGGCGTCCGGTGGTTCCCGACGTATAGAGGATCATGTGCGCCGAATCGGGCTGAATCTTTGTGTCAGGCTCCTCGTCGCCGGCCCCGGAAATGAAATCCTGCCAGTCTGCTTCTGGCGAGGATTCCTCGAGAGCGGGTGTCAATCGCAGCAGATCGATTGCAAGGCCGGCAGTCGCGTCGCGGACGACAGAGTCGTATTCGGGCTCATAGAAGAGCATCTTCGGTTCCGAATCAGTGAAGACGTAGCGGTGCTCCTCCGCCCGATGCCAGAAGTTGAGAGGCACGAGCACCGCACCCACTTTGGCTGTCGCGAAATACAGGCATAAGTAGTCGATAGAGTTGCGCCCAAGCACAGCAACCCGGTCGCCGTAATTGATGCGTCGCCGCACGAGCGCATTTGCCACGCGGTTGACACGAACATTGAGCGCTGTGTAATCGAGGCGGTCGTTACCGCAGACGATCGCTGCCTTTCGTGGCCAGTTATTCGCGTTCTGCCGGACGATGTCTCCGATCAGCATGTGCGATCGCGCTTAGGCGACCCCGAAGAGGCGCCTCGCGTTCCCGCCCAGCCAGGCCTCGATCACGCTGTCCTTGAGTGGCAGATCGCGCACTTCCTTCGCGAGCTCAGCGATGGTCGTACCCAGCAGAGTCCAGGTCGAGCCGAATAGCACTCTGTCAGCCAGCATCCGGTTTCCGTAATGGAGGAGCGGCTCCCAGCCCGAGGCGGTAATCGTGAAGTGACGGGGACGATGGGCCGAGATGTCCACGTAAACGTTGGGATGCCGCCAGGTGACGATCATCATGTCCATAACCCAAGGCCAACCGGCGTGGAGCGCAACGATCCGCAACTTCGGAAAGGCGCTGGCGATGGCGTCAATGTACCGCGGATGGCCGATGTCGTAGGGAACGTCGTACCACCAATTGACGCCGCTGTGGATGTACAGCGGAACCCCCAAAGCCTCAAGGCGGGCGAACACTCGCGCCATGCGGGCATCGTGAGGAAGCAGCTTCTGCTTGAACGGCGAGATGACAAAGCCGCGAAGGTCGAGCTCTCGGACGCCACGCTCCACTTCGCGCCCGGGATCATCTGTCCAGGGGTCGACGCCGCCGAGGCCGATCAACCGGTCTGGAGCTTTTGCCACGAATGTCGCGACCTCATCGTTGGCGGCCGTTCGGACCCCGAGCGAGGTGCTGTAGATCTCGTTGTAAACCACCGCGCGATCGACATCTGAGGCGTCCAGCATCGCGAAGAACTGTTCCGGAGTCGGACAGAGTTTGCGACCCGCGTCCGCAGCCTCGCGCTCGATTGTCTCCTGGTCCTTCCCGTTCACCGATGCCGGCGCGAAATGGTCCAGATATCCATGCAACCTCGCAAGCGTTACCTGCGCGGCGGCAAACGCCTCTGGCGTGGGCACGAAACTGGAGATCGCGTCAAAGATCATTTACGTGCTCGTGTCAGCCGACAAACGAGATCGGGTGAAAAGCGCCGTCCTTCCACTGCCGTTCGACGAGGATGAAGTACGCCTGGTGTGCCTTGAAGATAAGGCCGCCGCTTTGTGGCTTTATGGGCTCAACGAGCTCGGGCACGTCAGTGGTCTTGAGCGCGTCGAGGGCGGCACGTACTTTGGCGATGTCCTTGACTGTGTTTGCTTTCTGCATGGCATGCACCAGGATGTAGACGCCGTCGTAAGCACTCGCTGACGTGGTGCCCGAAGGCTGACCGTAGCGCTTCTGGTACGCGTTCTCGAACTTCTGCGCCTGGTCTTTGTTCTTGTTCCCCTCGATCAGGTCGCTGACGAGCGGCGCAAAGACCTCGCTCACACCGGCCATCGCAGGCGACGCCTGGGCGTCGTTAACATCTTTTGCGGTGAAGCCTGACGTACTCAATATCGGGCCCTGGTAACCAAGTTCACGGGCTTGTTTGATAACCCGCGCCAGGTCGGCTGGGTAGCCACGCATGTTGATGAGATCGGGGGTAGCGCGCATCATCGCGCTGAGCTGCGGGCCGAACTGGGTTGCCCCAAATGTGTATTGCTCGTTGGCGACCACGTTTACTCCGGCCTGTGTCATCCCGTCCTTGAGCAACGGCGTTTGCTGCACGAAGCCCGCATGTTTGTTGTCGGTCAGGATGGCCACGCGCTTGAACTCGGGATGCTGCTTGAGGTAGTTGAGGGTGCCGCTCGTGTATTGGCTGAGGGTGACGCGCGGCCGGTAGATTGGCATGTTGTCGGTGATCCCCTCAACTGCCGCGCCTACGACGATCGAGATGATGTCGTCCCGATCCTTGATGATCGGGACGTACGCGCTGGTCACGGCGCTTGACAGCGATCCAACGATGTAGTTGATCTTGCCGCTCGTCAGCAACTTTTGGACGGCCGTGACGCCTGCGGTCGGGTCAGACTTGTCGTCCTGGGTGTCGAGGGCGATCTTGTAAGTTGTTCCGCCAACTTTGAATCCACCGGCTGCGTTGATCTCATCAACGGCTAGCTGAATCGCCTGGTCCTGCGGGACTCCCACAGACTGGCCCGCGCCGGACAAGGACTCGAGATTGCCGACGGTCAGTGTTTCAGTTGCGCCTCCGCCCGTTGTGGCCGAGCCGCCGCAGCCTGCAACCAGGAACCCAATCCCGATCGCGACAACCAATCGCCGTCTTGTTTGTGGCATTCCCGCATCTCCCCTGTGAGTAAGCGCTCGGTTGCTAATGGCCAAGCGCTCGCTTAAGCTACTGTGCGAAGCGGACGTTGTCAACAGCCAAAGTTTTGGATGGTTCGCCCGGCGGAACCCGTCTGCGCGGTCCAGTTTGGACTCAGGAGAAATGGAATGCGTGAAGCGGTCATCGTTGCGGCTGTAAGGACACCGATGGGCCGGCGAAACGGCAAGCTCAAGGACATCCACCCGGTCGTTCTGGGTTCGCTGGTGCTCAAGGAATTGATCCGGCGAGCAGGGATCGAAGCGGGAAAGGTCGATGACGTCGTGTGGGGTTGTGTTGGTCAGGTCGGAGAGCAGTCTGTGAACATCGGCCGAAGCACCTGGCTCACGGCGGGCTTTCCGGTTGAAACTCCGGCTACCACGGTCGACAGGCAGTGTGGCTCCAGCCAGCAAGCGATTCATTTCGCCGCCAGCCTCATTCAGTGCGGAGCCTGCGACATCATCGTGGCGGGCGGCGTCGAGTCGATGAGCCGCATCCCCATGGGATCGAGCATGACCCAGGGGCCAGGCCACCCATTCCCCCCTGAGTTGCTTGAGCTATACGACCTGGTACCACAGGGCATCAGCGCCGAGCTGGTGGCCAGAAAGTACGGGGTGAATCGCCAGGAGATGGATGAGTTCTCCGTCCTGTCTCACTTGAAGGCGGCCGAAGCGACACAGAAGGGATACCTCACCGATCAAATCCTGCCAATTGACATTCCGGCGAACGGTCATCCCGCAGAGACGATGAGGATTGACGAAGGATTCAGGGCCAACGCGACCTATGAAGCGGTTTCCGCGCTCAAGCCGGCGTTCAATCCCGAGCACTCGATCACGGCTGGCAACTCCTCTCAAATCACAGACGGAGCGGCTGCAGTGCTCTTGATGTCGAAGGAGAAGGCAATGGAGCTAGGGCTCAAGGCTCGAGCGCGGATCCTTGCTCACACTGTGGTCGGCTGCGATCCGATTCTGATGCTCGAGGGTCCCATCCCAGGCACAGCGGCCATCCTCAGGAAGGCCGGCCTCGAGCTCACGGACATCGATCTGTTCGAGGTCAATGAGGCCTTCGCCTCGATCCCAGTGGCCTGGCTCAAGGCAACCGGCGCAGACCCCGCGAAGCTCAATGTAAATGGCGGTGCAATTGCATTTGGACATCCGCTCGGTGCATCAGGCGCGCGTCTCATGAATCACCTTCTCTATGAGCTCGAGCGGCGCGATCTCCGGTATGGGCTCGAGACCATGTGCTGCGGAGGGGGAATCGGAACCGCAACGATCATCGATCGTAAGGTCGACTAGGTCGAGCTCGCTCGGAACCCTATGAAGCCTGTATTGCAGCTGGATCGGCGGGGGGCAGTCGTGTTGCTCACCCTGGACCGGCCGGAGAGGCGAAATGCTCTCAATGGGCAATTGCGCGAGGCGCTCCAGAGCGCCTTTCATCAGATTGGAGCCGACGAGGCTGTTCGCGCACTCGTGATCACCGGTACCGATCCAGCCTTCTGCGCGGGCCTTGATCTAGGGGAGGTCGCAGAGGCAATTCCGGACCTCGAGCCGGACGACATGATGGATGCGCTGGAGGCACTCCGAATTCCCATCGTCGCCGCGGTCAACGGCCCTGCCGTAACCGGGGGCCTGGAACTGATGCTCGCGTGCGATGTCGTGATTGCAAGCGATCGCGCCAAGTTTGCCGATACACACGTACGCGTCGGTGTGCATCCCGGCTGGGGAATGACCGCCGCGCTGCCCCGGCTCATCGGCGCGGCGCGCGCTCGGGACTTAAGCCTTACGGGCAGATTCATCGACGCCGATACGGCAGAACGGTGGGGTCTGGTAAGCCGCGTCGTCGCCCACAGTCAACTTCTGCCTGAGGCGCTCAACATCGCCGAGGCGATTGCAGCGTCTGAACGGTCCGTCGTGGAGGCGATCCGGGATGTCTACCGCGGGGCGGTTGGTGCCAGCGAGGATCGGGAGCGCGAACGGACTTCGTTCCGCCACTGGCGCGACGCCCGGCGCGATGTTTAAGCCAGAGGCGCGGGTGATACTCTGCGCTGCAAGCGCTCGGTTAGCGATTGATTGGAGCTGAGATGCAAGCCTCACCCGCAATACTTCTCGACCGCGCAAATGACGGCGTCGCGATTATTACCCTCAACCGTCCAAAACGCTTGAATGCTCTCACTCACACGATGGTGGCGGAGCTTCACGAGACCTTTGCTGCCCTGGCGCGTGATCGTTCTTGCCGTGTCGTCGTTCTGACCGGCGCCGGCCGAGGATTCTGCGCAGGTCTCGACCTCATCGACTACGGCATCGCGCCGGGCGCTGAGACTGCCGATGTGGTCGACCAACGGTTCTTGAGCCAGCAACACATCGCTTCTCTGATTCCACGGATGCGAGCCATGCCGCAACCAATAATCGCGGCGGTCAATGGTGCCGCCGCTGGTGGCGGGCTTGCCCTCGCCCTTGGCGCAGACATTCGGATCGCCAGCCGTTCCGCCAAGTTCAACGTTGCGTTTGTCAAGATCGGGCTCTCGGGATGCGATATCGGCGTCAGCTGGCTGCTGCCCCGTCTCATCGGCGCCTCCCGAGCATTCGAGTTGATGCTGACGGGCAGGTTCCTGGACGCCTCGGAGGCAGACCGCGTCGGCCTTGTGAGTCGTGTCGTGGGCGATGGGGAGGTGTTGGCTGCAGCCCTTCAGGTTGCAGGCCAGATCATCGCCAACAGCCGGTTTGGTGTGTGGATGACCAAAGAGGTGATGTACTCGAATCTGGAAATCGGTTCCCTACAAGCGGCCATCGACCTCGAGAACAGAACTCAGATCCTGGCCACGTTCACCGGTGGGTTTGAAGCCGCGACGCGGGCGTTTGGCACTACGGACAAGTCAAGTAGGTCAAGCTAGCCCGCCGCCATTTCTCGTGGTCGACTTCCCAGCGCCGTTTATTCCACGCAAGAAGTTCGCCGCGTACTCTGCGTAGCTTGCGGCAAGTTCTGCAGGTTGCAGGCGACCGTCAGGGCGATACCAGCGTGCGATGTCTATACCCAGGGACAGGATGGCAACGTTGGCGATACCAATGTCGCGAACATTGAAGTCGCCTGAGACTACGCCGAGTCGTATCGCCTCTCGCATGACACTTTCCATCCCGTCTCGCAGCTGCTGAACTTCAGCTCGGTGCCGTGGCAACAGCGACCGCAACTCGTAGTTGGCGACTCGGGCGGCGGTGTGGTGGACAGCATGGTAGCGAGCATGTGTATTCACCAGATTCGTCAGCCGCTCGACCGGCTTCGCCGGACGCGCAAACACCTCTCTCATCTCACGCAACATCGACTCGTGCGTGGCTTTGCTGATCTGATACAGAAGTTCGGCCTTCGAGGAGTAGTGAGAATAGAGTGCTGCCGGGCTCATGTTCGCCCGTTGCGCTATGTCACGGGTGGTGGTGCCATGGAAGCCGCGATCGGCAAACGATTGGAGTGCGGCGAGAAGCAAGCGCTGAGAGGACAGTGGCCGGACATCTTCCCAGAGCTCGAGGTCCTCAGTCCCCTCGTCCGCGCCAGTGCGTTTGCGGGCTGTTTTTGTTCCAAGGTTTCTGCCCACTTCTTGATCGCCCCAAGTGTAAGCACGCGCTCGTCAATTAACAAGCGCCCGCTCGCTCGCGGAATAGCGGTTCAGATCTATTGACCGGCCGCGGCTACGGACTATAGTAAGCAAGCGCTTGCTTGCGCAGCGCGCGGCCCCCAAGGTGGGTCCGCTGTGCCAGCAAGGAGGAGCGTGGTGAAGACCGGAGCGGAGTATCGCGAGTCCCTGAAGGACGGCAGGCAGGTCTACCTCAACGGCGAGATGGTCTCCGATCCTTTCTGCCACCCTCGATTGCTCCACGCGGCGCAGTGGATCGCCGACATCTACGATCGCTTTTACCAGCCGGGACCTGAGGCAGTCAATCCCCTTTTCACAGTGCCGCGTAGCCCGGACGACCTTCGACGCCGCCTCCCTGACCTTGAGGGCGCCGACCTTACGTTGAATACCACGTCGCAATCCTTGTTGGCGCTGATGACCGCTGCTGCGGCGATGGCGGACAAGCATCCACGCTACGTCGAGGCGATTCATCGCTATTTCGAACACATCGCCAGCAACGACCTGCGAGTCGTCGAGTGCATCACGGACGCCAAGGGCGATCGCAGTCTCGCGCCGAGCAAACAGGCCGACCCCGATTCTTATCTTCACGTAGTTCAGAGGCGCGATGACGGCGTCGTGATCCGAGGAGCCAAGCTGCACATCACCGGCGCGCCCCTGGCTCACGAAATGGTGGTCATGCCCACCAAGCAGATGAAGGAGGGCGAGGAAGAGTACGCCATCGCATGCGCTGTGCCGGTCAATGCTCCGGGGGTGCGCATCGTGGCCACCACATATTCGCCACACGAGGACGATGAGGCCGATTTCCCCATCAGCACGCGATTCAACATGCCGGATGGCTTCGTCATTTTCGATGACGTCTTCGTGCCAAACGAGAAGCTCTTCCTGGACGGAGAGGTGCAGTTCTCGGGCAACTTCGCCCACGCGCTGGGTTTGTGGGAGCGGCTGGGAGGTACCGCGGTGATGGCTGACGAAGCCGACATTCTGGTTGGTTTCGCGGCCCTGGTCGCGGAGGCCAACGGCCTCGAGCGCATCTCGCACGTCCGCGAAAAGATTTCGGAAATGATCATCTATGCCACGCTCATTCGCGCGGGCCTGGAGGCGGCGCTGGTTCACGTCGGCACCACTGTCGACGGGATGGTCTACCCGAGTGAGCTGTATACGAACGCCGCCAAGTTCTATGGGGCGTCCGAGTACAACCATATGCTTCGGCACCTGCACGACATCGCGGGGGGCGCGGTAGCCACGGCACCTTCAAACCGAGACTTCCGCCTCCCCGAGCTTTCAGGCTTGCTGCGCAAGTACATGGCGACAAAACCAGACGTTGATGGGGCGTACCGTAACCAACTGATGCGAGCTATCCGAGACTTCACTGCAGATGCCTTGGGCGGTTGGCGGTTCGTCACCAATCTCCAGTCCGGTGGGGGTCTATACGCCCAACGCTTGGTGGCGCGGAAGCACTACGACCTCGTGGCGGCAAAGCGCGCGGCACGGCAAATCGCCGGGCTCGATGACTGACGCCTCCATTCGAGGTGTTTGTCCCTCGCCTTCACACTAGGGCGGCCCGGCCGGTCGTGAGCGACTTCGACCTACGCGCGACGGCCCTCGTTTCGGGCGCGAGCGATGGCATCGGCCGCGCCGTTGCACTGTCCCTCGCCGAGTCTGGCGTCCGGGTGGTGGCAGTCGCGCGGCGGCAGGATCGCCTCGAGGAGCTTGCCGCTGATGCCAGAGGGTTTGCCGGCTCTATCGTCCCAGCAGTAGCGGACCTGGGCAGCGCGGCGGGGGCGGCGATTGCGCTGCAGTTTGCGGCAGAAGTCGGTCCGGTGGGCGTCCTGATCAACAACGTGGGCATCAGTGAGAGCGTTGCGTTCCACAACACTGACGACGACCACTGGCTGCGGGCCATTGAGCTGAACCTTTTGAGCGCGGTGAGACTGACTCGCGGGTGTCTTCCAGGGATGCGAAGCGCCAGGTGGGGACGGATCATCAATATCGCTTCAATTGCCGCGCGCCAGCCGGACCCTTACCTGTCGGCTTACTCAGCCTCCAAAGCTGCGCTGGTCAATCTCTCCAAATCACTGTCGCTGGCCTATGCGAAGGACGGGATCACATCCAATTGCATCCTTCCCGGCTTTACCGATACCGCCCTGATGCGCGGGTCCATAAAAGCCGCTGCTGAGAAGGCGGGTACCACACCGGATCGGGTACTCGAAGACCTTCTCCGGCGTAGCCCGATTCCGGTGGGGCGCCTCGGGCAGCCCAAAGACATTGCATCGGCGGTGCGCTTCTTGATCTCTGACGACGCTTCGTGGATCACGGGTGCCACGCTGAACATAGACGGGGGTGTAACGCGCTCCGCATAGGCGGAGCATCCAAAGCCTTGGTGGTTGACAACGTGCCCTTCGCACAGTAGCGTAAGCGAGCGCTTGGCCAAAGGTAACCGAGCGCTTAGTTCCGGCGTAGTTCCGGATGGAGGAGAAAGTCGAATGCCAAAGGCAAGCTGGCGGGTGAGTGTGGCAATTTTTGCGGGAATCCTCCTCGCGGGGTGTGGGGGTTCGACCCCGGGGGGCCAAGCGGGCAATGGGCTTCCGGCCAACCTCACGATTGGCGCGCCGCTCGACATCTCCGGCAGCGCTTCGGTCGCCTCTGTTGGCGCTCCCGAGCAGGAAGGCGAGCAGCTTGCCGTCGACGAGATAAACAGCAGCGGGTTCCTGGGCAAGACCAAGCTCACTCTGAAGGTCGTCGACACGCAGGCCTCCAAGGAACTGGCAGTCCAGACACTTACTGACATGACTGTTCGGGACAAAGTCGATGGAATCGTTGGATTCACCCTTACCCCGTCCTTTCTGGCCGCCGGGCCCCTGGCCCAGCGCGCGGGCATCCCGGTCATCACAGTCGACCTCTCGGGGACCGGGATCACTGAGGTGGGCGACTACATCTTCCGCGTGTCGCCCGCCCTGGTCACGCTCTTCGAACGGAGCGATCCCATCATCGTGAAGGCGCTAAAGGCCAAGACGGCCGCATACATTTATTCCAGCGACTCTTCAAATACCGCTGCTCAGAAGGACTTCCGCAAGAAAGTCCTTGAGGGCCTTGGCGTTGCGACTGTCGCTGAGCAGGGTGTGACTGCTGCCCAAATCGACTACCAGACTCAGCTAACTGCCATCAAGCGCGCCAACCCGGACGTTCTGGTTTTCGACGTGCTCGGAGGCCAGGACGCGACGCTGGCGCAGCAGATCAAGCAGGCCGGCTTGTCGGTTGCTCAGATGGGCGACGTCGGCTGGAACTCACCTAACGTCATGGCCGTGTCCGGTTCTCAGTGCACGATCTTTACCACCGTGTGGGATCCGAGCATCAGCACGGGCCGCAATCCGCACTTCCTGACGCTGTATCAGCAGAAGCTCTCGAAGCCGCCCACCCAGTACGCGGCTTGGGGATACGACGGCGTCTGGCTTTATGCGACAGCCGTCAAGAATGCCGGCTCGGCCAATCCGGCGAAGGTGCGCGACGCACTCGCCAGCATGAAGGACTTCCAGGGCACGCTGGGTGTCTATGGCTTCGGACCCGACCGCGCGCCGACGGTTAGCGGAATCAATCTGCAGGTCAATGGGGGCAAGGCGGTGCCTTGGACGCCGACGAGCACCTGCAGTCGCTAAAAAAGCAGTACAACACACCTCGTGAGCTATTTCGCCCAGCAGCTGGTGAACGGCATCGCGCTGGGGTCAGTCTTCGCCGTGCTTGCGTTGGGAGTCAGTTTGGTCTGGGGCGTCCTCGACGTCCTCAACTTCTCGCATGCCCAGTTCATGACGTGGGGGGTCTTTGGGACCGCATTTGGCATCAGTCACGGCCTCCCAGTCGTGGTGGCTATCGTCGTCGGCATGCTCACGGGAGCGACGCTCGCGGTCATCGTCGAGGAGGTTGTGATCACGCCTCTAAAGCGGCGAGCCCATGTCGATGCCTCGAGCATCGTCGTAGCGACGATCGGGGTGGCCATCGTCCTGGAGACGGTCATCAAGAAGCTGACTCATTCCGAGTTGCGGTCATTTACGAGCGAGGGGTTCCCTAGCGGGAGCATCCCCGTGGCCGGAATCTCCATCGGCCTCCTTCCCTTGGCCATCTTTCTCACGTCGGTGGTGGTCATGGTTGCCCTGGCCTTATGGCTGGCCCGCACGAGACTGGGTCGCGAGTTGCGCACGGTTGCGTACTCACGTGAAAGGGCCGAAATAGTGGGCATCAATCCCCGTACGTCATACGTGATCGCGTTCGTCATCTCAGGAGCACTGGCGGCGCTGGCAGGCACCTTTGTGGGCGCTGAAACCGCACTTATCTCCTATTCCAGCGGCGACGGTTTGCTGCTAATCACGTTCGCGGCCGTAGTGATCGGCGGCATGGGATCGATACCGGGTGCTGTGTTGGGAGGGCTGGTTCTGGGCATTGGCCAGGTGCTCACCGCGGCCTTCATCTCACAGAGCGTGTCTGACGTGCTCGCTTTCGGACTCATGGTCATCGTACTGCTCGTGCGACCCACTGGTTTGCTGCGCCGTCAGGCGGTGAGCCGTGCTTGAGTGGTTCAGCGCGAACCAGTTTTTTATCGACAACACTCTCATAACAACAGTCTTGGTCATGAGCTTCTTCGTGGCTCTCCAGGCGGGCGTGTTCTCGCTGGCTTCGGTGGGTTTGATGGCCGTCGGCGGATATATGACGGCCGTCCTGACCACGACATACCACGTGCCGGTCGTCGAAGGCATCTTCGCAGGAGCCTTGGCAGGCGGTGTGATGGCCGGGATCTTCGGCCTCGCCGTAGCCCGACTATCCGGGATTTATCTTGCCCTCGCAACCTTCGCGCTGGGGCAGTCGGCCATCGTCATCATCGGCGAGCTGAAAATCACCAATGCTCAACAAGGGATCCTAGGGATCCCCGTTCTGTACACGACGGCGTGGACAGTAGTTGGGCTGCTTGTTGCCGCTGCTGTCTTCGAGGTCATCCGGCGCTCCAGTCATGGCCGTGCGTTCCGCGCCGTCCGGGTAGATGAGGTCGTCGCCAAGAGCATCGGCATCAATGCCGGGGCTTATCGGCTCGGGGCTCTGGTTCTAAGCGGTCTACTGGCCGGCTTTGCGGGGGCGCTCAACGCCCACGAGATCGGCGTCATCAGTCCCGACCAGTACAACTTCGGCGTGCTCGTGCTCGGCCTGACCTATGCGATGGTGGGTGGAGTAGAGCACTGGGCGGGCCCAATGCTGGCGTCTGTGGCACTGGGGATTTTCCGCGAACAGGCGCGGGGTGTGGGCACCGATATTGAGGACGCTGCGTACGGCGTCCTCCTGGTGGTGCTCATCTTTCTCGCCCCTCGTGGCCTTGGCGACCGACGCGTAGTCCGCGGCTTTGCGCGGTTGAGCTCCTTGGTGCGGAGTCGCCTCAGGCCACCCGGCTCACGGCCTCCGCCGCCAACGCCTCTGGCAACTGATCGCTCATCCAACGAGCGGGCAATTGCTGGACCTTCGGTCGGAGCATCCGGAGCAGAGCGGAAGACGTGAGCTCGCCACTTCTCGTCGTCGACCATGTGTCCCATCACTTCCAGGGGCTGGCTGCCTTGACGGACGTGTCGCTGACCGTCGGTGGGGGCGAGATCGTTGGCCTCGTCGGCCCTAATGGGGCCGGTAAGACGACGCTGGTTAACGTCATCACGGGCAACATCCGTCCGAGCGCTGGGAAGGTTGCTCTTGACGGCCGGCGAATCAGCGGGCTCGGCATGTACCGCGTGGCTCGGGCGGGTGTGGCGAGGACATTTCAGAATCTCCGCCTGCTCGAGGGCTACTCGGTCTTCGACAACGTGCTCACCGGGCGACACCGAGCCTTCGGCCGGCCATGGTGGGCGCTCGGCATAAGTCGATCCGTTGAACGCAAACAGCGCCGAGAGGTATTTTCGCTCCTCGAAGAGACCAACCTCCTCGAATACGCCGCCGCAGACGTTGCCTCACTTCCGTACGGCGTTCGGAGACGCGTCGAGGTTGCACGCGCTTTGGCGGCCCAGCCGCGACTCATCCTGTTCGATGAGCCCACCGCCGGCATGACGCGTGGCGAGTCGACCGCGGTGGCACGACTTATCAAAGCCACGGCCGAGAGCGGACTATCAGTGGTACTGGTGGAACACGATGTGGCCCTGGTCAGCGAAGTCTGCGACCGCGTGGTCGTGCTGGATTGGGGCAAGCAACTGCTCACCGGTGCGCCCACTGAAGTATGGGCCGACGAACGTGTGCGCACCGCGTATTTGGGGACGGCATCCGAAGCATGACCAACTACGTGCTCGAGGTTGCAAACCTCACCGCGCGCTATGGCGAAGTAGTCGCGCTGGACGGCATCTCGATGGCTGTCCGCCCGGGTGAAGTGGTGGCCATTGTGGGCCCCAACGGCGCCGGCAAGACCACGCTGCTGCGCAGCATTTCGGGCCTTGTGCGCGAGCGCCAGGGATCCATTCGCATCAAAGGCACTGAGGTCATCGGGATGTCGGCATATCAGGTTGCGCGGAACGGCTTTGCCCACGTTCCCGAAGGTCGGGGGACAATTGCCTCTCTCACGGTCGAAGATAACTTGCTGGTTGCAGCCTCTCGGAAATGGAGCAATCGTGAGGCGCTCGCGCGCGTTGCGACCATGTTCGAGATGTTTCCGTTGCTGCAGGGCCTGCGCGGGCGTGAGGCGGGTCTGCTCTCAGGGGGAGAGCAGCAGATCCTGGCCGTTGCGCGGGGCCTGATGGCAGACCCGGTCGTGCTCGCCATCGACGAGCCATCGATGGGTCTGGCTCCGGTGATGATCAACAACGTCATGCACATGCTGCGCACCGCGCTTGGCACAGGGGTTGCCATTTTGCTTGTCGAACAGAACGCGGCCCTTGCTGCGCAACTCGCGGATCGAATCTACGTTCTGGTACGCGGTACCGTACGCGCCGAGTCCGACTCGGCAAGCTTGGCCCTCACAGATCTACTGAAGACGTACCTGGGCTGAAGGGGAGCGGCTAGATGCTCACGCACCGTGACGTTCTCAGGCGAACCGGTTCGGCGTATGGCGACCGGGTTGCGCTAATCGAGGAGAGGGCCGGTGCGCTCACCTATCGTGACCTGGATCGCAAGACGACGGCGATTGCGGAGTCCCTATTGGCTGCGGGATTGAAACCCGGCGACCGTGTGTTGTGGCTCAGTAAGAACTGTCTGGAATTCCTGTTGGTCTATTTCGCCACAGCCAAGGCCAATCTCGTGTTCTCTCCGCTCAACTACTGGCTGCGTGCAGCCGAGCTCGACCAGCTGGCGAATCTGGTGGAACCTGCCGCGATCTTTGGCGGTGCCGACTACTGCGAAGTTCTGGACAATGTCAGCGCAACCGCTGGCGCGCATCTGCGCATAACCCTCGGACAGCCGCGTCCGGGATGGAAATCGTTCGACACCCTTCTTGAAGGCATGGGAACGGCGGGGCTCGCCCGTGTCGAGAACGACGAGAACGTCCTCCACGAGATCATCTTCACGTCTGGAACCACGGGGCAGTCGAAGGGGGTGATGCGCAGCCAGCGCAAACGCATCCTCGACAGCTACATGGCGGCCCTTGCTTTCGAGCTCGGGCGAAATGACCACATGGTCTTCTTCGGACCGCAATTTCACGTTGGCGGAGCTTCCGTTCCAAACCAGCTGCTGGTCCAGGGCGGGACAGTGTCCATCATCACCTTCGACCCGGGTGCTGCTGTCGAAACGATCAAGCGCGGAGTCACCTACATGGTCGGCGTGCCGGCGCACTACAACCTGGTCTTCGAGTCCGGTGCCCTCAACGGCGTCGACACGTCCAAGGTCCGGGGTGCCTATGTGGGCGGGAGTGTCGCCACCAAGCAGCTGTTCATGGCCATCACGAAGAATTTCCCCCACGCCGATCTCGTGCATGGGTACGGCTCCACGGAGTCCGGACCCCACACGATGGCGCTGCGTGGACAGGATTTCATCGACCACTACGGATCGCTCGGTCTGCCGGTGCCGGGCACTGAGGCTCGGGTCGTTGACTTGAACACCGCGGATGTCGAACGTGGCGCGGTGGGCGAGCTGATCGTGCGGGCGGAAACCGTCATGGATGGCTACTGGCGACGGCCAGACCTCACCTCAAATGCCCTTCTGGAGGGTGGCTGGCTCCGGACGGGCGATCTGGTGCGGCAGGACGAGAGTGGGTACTACATTCTCGCGGGCCGCCTCAAGGACATGATCATCAGCGGCGGCGAGAACATCTACCCGAAAGAGGTAGAGGATGTCATCGCGACACACGACAGTGTCGCCGAGGTGGCAGTCATCGGCGTGCCTGATCCCACTTACGAAGAGAAGGTCATCGCACTTGTACGAGTCAAGCCCGGCCACGAGAATCTGCGTGCTGAAGCGATCATCGACTTCGTGCGCACCCGGCTCGCTGGGTTCAAAGCGCCGCGCGAGGTCTATATCGTCGATGACTTCCCTCGCACCGGTATTGGCAAGATCTCCAAAGAAGAGCTCAAGGCTTCGTACGGATCCGTTTTTGGGGCAGTCCGGTGAGCGGCGCGTACACGGGGCTGAGGGTCGTCGATTTCACTCATGTCGTGGCCGGGCCTTTCTGTACCCGCCTGCTGGCCGACCACGGTGCCGACGTAATAAAAGTAGAGCCCTATGCCGGCGACGTGATGCGCCGGCTACCGGCTCTGTACGGTGGCGATCTTTCCAGCGCGTTCGCTCAGTACAACTGCGGCAAACGGTCGATAGCCGTGGCCCTCAAGACAGCCGAGGGCCAGGATCTAGCACGGCGACTTTGCGGCTGGGCAGACGTCGTCGTGGAGAACTTCGGGGTTGGCACCCTCGACCGACTTGGATTGGGCTACGAGACACTGATCTCGGACAACCCAACAGTGATCCTATGCTCAATTTCGTCTTTCGGATCCAATGGTCCGTATTCGAACATCGCCGGCTTCGGATTGGTGGCCGAGGCCTATTCAGGCCTCATGATGCTTGCCGCCGACGAAGGCCAAATGCCAAAACATTTCGGCACGCCTCTGGCTGACATGACATCAGGGGTCCACGCCTTCGGTGCCATCGGTGCGGCTCTCTACCGAAAGGCGCAGACCGGCCTCGGAACGCACATCGACATCTCGTGCTTTGACTCGTTGGTGTCCATGATCGACGAGGCGCTCATCATCGAGGCGTTCACCGATGGCCGGGAGCAATTCACTCATTACGGCAGCTACCATCCCACGAGCGTTCCATCCGGAATCGTCAGCGCCGCCAATGGCGAGTACGTGACCTACGGATCGGTCGGCGACGTCTTCTTTCGCCGGCTTGCGACTGCCATCAGTCGTCCGGATTTGCCCGACGACCCACGCTTTGCGACCAGCGACGCGCGTGCGCGGAATCATCTGGAGCTATACCCGATCGTCTCTGAGTGGGCGAACCGTCAGCCCGATGCCGAATCGGTCGTCAATTGCTTCGGCGAGCACGGAATACCCAGCGCGCGCATTCGGTCCCACCACGATGTCGTCAACGATCCGCACCTCATAGCCCGAGGTTCGTTGGCCCCCCTCGATGTGCCCGAGGTGGGCAGGGTACTTGTCCAGACCGCGCCGCATCCGATGACTGGTGCCGATGTGTTGCCTCGATCGGCTCCGCCGCACATTGGTGAACACACGTCGGAAGTTCTCGAAACCGTTCTCGCGCTAGATCGGTCCAGCGTTCAGCAGCTCATAGCGAAAGACGTCGTCCGCACTTGGACCAAGGAGTCATAAACGTGGCAATCCAGAACCACTCAGTCGATCTCACGCAATGGAGTGAGGGCGTTACCGTGCTCGAATTCACCAGTGGCCGGCGCGCGAACGCCATGCATCTGGCCCTGGTCACCGAGCTCCTCGAAATCACTCAGAGACTGGCTGCGGACGAGAGCCTGCGTGTGCTAGTGATCCGAGGCGTAGGCGGCGTCTTCAGCGGGGGTGCTGACCTCGGCCCGTTCCTCACGATGGAAGAAGCCGAATACCGCACCTACATCCAGACCGAGTTCCGGCTCTTCGATGCGATCGAACGCCTGCCGTGCATAACCATAGCCGCAATCCAGGGACCCTGCCTGGGTAATGCCGCCCAGATGGCGCTCGCCTGCGACTACCGCGTCGCAAGCAGCGACTCGCGATTCGGGCTGGCCGAGACGCGTGTGGGCTTCCAAGGCCCGTCGGATCTCATCACCAAGTACGTGGGCATCGGCATCGCCAAAAAGCTCCTTTATGGCGGCTTGATCCTGACTGCCCCGGAGGCAGAGGCGTATGGATTGATCAGCGAGGTCGTTCCGTCAGGCGGGGTTGACGAGCGTCTGCACGTGTTCGCCGCCGAGTGCGCAGCTCTCCCTGCTGTGGCGATCCGAATCACCAAGCGCAACCTCGCCCGGGCCTACGGCGGGACGCAGGAGATGATCGACGCTGAGATCGCGGCCTCTATCGAGTGCTACCACACATTGGACTTTCGTGAGGGCGTTAGCGCGTTCTTTGAAAAGAGGCCGGCAAAGTTCCGTGGACGCTGACAGCTCGATAACCGAAGGAACATCCACCTCGTCCGAGACCGACGGGGCGTCCGCCAATCTTGCTGCAAGACGCGCCACCACACGCCAGCGGATGGGTGGGACCGCTCGCATTCAAAGGCTGCGTGAGCTTGGCCGGCGCACGGTGCGCGATCGCATCGACGATTTTCTCGACGATGGCAGCTTTCGTGAGATCGGCACATTTGCCCACTCGAACAACCCAGACGATGTCGCCGACACCCCTGGGGATGGAAAAGTAGGAGGGCACGGACTGGTCGATGGCCGTCCTGTGACAGTGGCCGGCGACGACATCACCGTGAAGCGGGGCAGCAGCTCCGAAGTGGGCAGTCACAAGCTGCACCGGCTGTTTGACCAAGCGATCCGAAGCGGCAACCCCATTGTCTATTTCGGAGAGACGGGAGGGGGCCGCATTCCCGACATGCTCGGTTCGCGCGGATTCTCGAGAATTCCGAATGTCGGGTACCTCAGCGCGCGCCTACGACGAGTACCGATGGCAACTGTGATCGTAGGAGAGTCGTTCGGCGCATCCTCATTCATGGCATCGTCGAGCGACTTCGTGGTCCAGGTGCGGGGAAGCTGCCTCTCGATCACCTCACCGCTGGTCATCGAGGTGGCGACTGGCGAAACCGTAACCATGGAAGAACTCGGCGGTGTGGACGTGCAGACAAAGGTGATCGGCCAGGCCGATCTTGCCGCCGAGACTGAATCTGAGGCTTTCACTGCAGTGCGCCGCTTCCTCAGCTATCTGCCATCGAACTGTTGGACGCCGATCAGCCGGAGTGAGAATGCGAGCGAACCGGGCGCTACTCGTGGTGTCGGTGAAATAGTTCCGGCGGCGAGGCGCCAGGCCTATGACATGCGCAGGCTCGTCGGCCGGCTGGCGGACCGGGATTCGATATTTGAGTTCCAGCCCGAGTTCGCACGCAACCTGCTGACGATCCTGGCGCGTTGGGATGGCTGGCCGGTGGGTATTGTGGCCAACCAGCCGATGCAGCAGGCGGGAACGTTAACCCCTGATGCCTGCGTGAAGGCCAGCCAGTTCATCTGCCTCTGTGACTCCTTCGGCCTGCCCCTCATCTTTCTCCATGACACGCCGGGCGTCATGGTCGGCAAGCAGGTCGAGCACGATCGCGTGCTGGATCGAGCGATGATGATGCAAACCGCTGTCGTCCTCGCCAGCGTCCCCAAGCTCAGCATTGTCGTTCGCAAGTCGTTCGGGCTCGCCCACCACCTGATGTGCGGCGTCGGAATGGGCGCCGACCTACTTTGCGCGTGGCCGGGCGCAGAGATCAGCTTCATGGACCCGGATGTTGGCGCCAACGTGATCTATCGCCGCGACCTGATGGCCCTTCCGCCCGCCGAGCGGGCAGGCCGGTTGAGTGAGCTCTCAGCCGAGTTGAGTCGCGATACGGAACCCTTCGGAGCGGCGGGGACGATGCAGGTCGACGAGATCATTGATCCAGAGGAGACCCGCGGTGTTGTAGCCGCCACGCTCTCGCAAATGTCGTCGCGTCTGCTTAAGGTTCGCAGCGAGCGACCGCTTGCGACATGGCCACCCTCACTGTGACTGCAACCACCCCGCTTCGATTGTGGAGGCGTCCCCCAGATGGACTTTGAAGTACCGGAGGCCACCCGCCAGGTCCTGCGCGACCTGGACTCGTTCATAGCGAAGGAGATCACGCCCCTCCAGGGCCGCGATGACAACATGCGCTTCTTCGACCACCGGCGGGAGTTCGCGCGCACCGATTGGACCGCTGGAGGTTTACCTGCAGCCGAGTGGGAGTCGTTGCTCGACCAGGCGCGTGTCCTCGCGGATCGGGCGGGGTGGTGGCGCTGGGCGCTGCCTCGGCAGTATCGCGGTCATGGCGCAACCAACCTCGAGATGGCGCTGATTCGTGAGCACCTCGCCTCGCAAGGGCTGGGATTGCACTGCGACCTACAGAATGAGTTTTGTGTGGTGGGCAATCACCCTGCCCTCCTGATGATCCACCAGCACGGCTCAGACGAGCAGAGGCAAGAATTCGTTGAGGCGATCGCTGACGGCGAACGTCGCGTCGCGTTTGGTCTGACCGAGCCTGCGCATGGCTCGGATGCGACCTACCTCGAGACGACCGCGACGCTCCAGGTCGATACCTGGGTCATCAACGGTCGCAAGCGTTGGAACACGGGCGTCCATACGGCCACCCACGACATCATCTTCGCCAGGAGTTCTGGTCAGCCGGGTGAGCATCTCGGCATCACGGCTTTTCTTGTTCCAATCGATACGGCTGGACTAGAAGTAGGTCCTTATTTGTGGACGTTCAACATGCCGACGGACCATGCAGAAGTAAACCTGCGCGACGTCCGCGTGCCGAGCTCAGCGGTTCTGGGAGAGGTGGGACGGGGCCTCGATGTGGCCCAGGCATTCGTCCACGAGAATCGCATCCGCCAGGCTGCGTCTTCTTTGGGCGCCGCGCAGTACTGCATCAACGAGGCCGTGGCCTATGCCAACGACCGCATCGTATTCGGGCGCAAGCTATCCACGAACCAGGGCATTCAATTCCCGCTGGCTGAGCTGCACACGGAGGCCGCGCTCGTCCGCCAGCTGATCCGCTATTCGGCTTGGCAACTGGATCGGCAGGGTCACATGGAGGTCTCCGATCTGGTGGCCATGTGCAACTATCGGGCGAACCGACTCGCGTGCGATGCGGCCGACCGGGCGATGCAGACCTGCGGTGGCATGGGCTACAGCCGCCACATGCCTTTTGAGCACATCTACCGGCATCATCGCCGCTACAGGATCACTGAGGGATCGGAAGAGATACAGATCCGGCGGGTGGCTCAGCGGCTGTTTGGCTTCGACCATGGCACACGAAAACCGCCTACCACCACGGTCGGCAATGTCTGAATCAGCGAGGGAGTTGCAGCTGTCCTTAGCGGGCGTTCTGGCCACCCAAATTGGGCGCCCAGTAAGTGTCACGATTCCCGTCCGGCTTTCGGGAGGAGCCAGCAAGGAGTCGTGGGCGTTCGACCTCCTCGAAGACGGCGAGCCGCAGCCGCTCATACTGCGCCGTGATCCGGCGGGCGCGACGAACCTGAGTCTTGCCTCGAATGAGCGCCCAATACTTGAGGCGGCTCGCACCGGGGGAGTCCCCGTTCCGCGGGTGCTGTGGAGCGGTGCCGCGGAGGCATGGGGTGGAGCGACATACACGATCATGGAGCGGGTAGCAGGCGAGACGCTGGCGCGGCGCATTCTGCGCGATGCCGAATTTGCGGAGGCTCGCAGCCGGCTCCTTCTGCAAGCCGCTGGCGCACTCGCCCAGCTGCACGCCGTGGACCCTGCGACGGTCACTCCACCGCTGATGCACCTCTCGGTCGAACGTCTGGTCGACCAGATCCAGGCAATGCTCGACGAGGCACCCAATCCACATCCCGTTTTTGAACTTGCGCTGCGCTGGCTTCGAGCGAATATGCCACCGGAGCATGCGCCTGCTCTGGTGCATGCGGACTTCCGAATGGGCAACCTCATCGTCGGTCCCGAGGGTTTGCGATCCGTCATCGACTGGGAGCTGTCTCATGTGGGTGACCCAATCCGCGACCTGGGGTACTTCTGCGTTCGATCGTGGCGTTTCGGGGCTGATGACCGACCTGCCGGCGGTCTCGGCTCACGAGCGGACCTCGTAAAAGCCTACGAGGCAGCAGGCGGACGGCTGGTGGACCCTCAATCGATGCACTACTGGGAGGTCTACGGCACAACCGTGTGGGGAGTGCAATGCACTTTCCTTGCCCAGCAGTTCTTGCGAGACGGGGTGCCGAGTGTCGAGCTGGCCGCAATCGGGCGGCGTGCGGTCGAGATGGAATACGACGTTCTCGTTCTCCTCGGCCATTGCGCTCCGAAATCGGCCCTCGTGGCTGAGGAGGGGGCCCAAGCATTCGCGAGTCGTTCGATGCAGGATCGGCCATCCGCTATCGAACTGCTGGGCGTGACAACCACTTTTCTGCGCCGCGAGGTGCTAAGCGAGCTTGAGGGGCGTCTTGGGTTCCACGTACGCGTGGCGGCAAATGTCCTCGACATCATCGAACGAGAGGTATCGCTGTCACCCAGGTACGAAGCGGCCGATACGGCTGGCCTCGTTCGAATCGTGGGGCGGCAGGCGTCAATTTCCGAAATGCTCGAGACGCTCGCACACAGCATCCGCCGCGGCGACTTCGATGGCGACAAGGATGTCAGCGATTTCCTCGCCGCGTCCACTTTGCGAAAGCTGTCGATCTCGAATCCAGGGTATGTACGCAAGAACCAGACGGAATTCGTTCAGGTGGGAAAAGCATGAAAGCAGTTCTGTGCAAGGAGTTCGGCGAGCCGGACAGTCTGACTGTCGAGGAGGTGCCCGATCCCGTCCCGGCTGCCGGACAGGTGGTCATTGATGTGCACGCCTGTGGGGTCAACTTCCCCGACGTACTGATCGTACAGGGCAAGTATCAATTCAAACCGGACCTGCCGTTTACTCCCGGCGGTGAGGTCGCCGGCACGGTGTCAGCGGTTGGTGAGGGAGTCGTTGGCTTCCGCATCGGAGATCGGGTGATGGCGTTTGCGGGTTGGGGTGGATTTGCGGAGAAGCTCGCCGTGCCCGCAGCATCCGCTCAGCCCATCCCCGATGGGATGGACATGGTGACTGCTTCGATCCTCACCGGTGCTTATGGCACCTCGTTTCATGCATTGCGGGATCGCGCAAGCCTTATGGCTGGTGAGACGCTGCTTGTACTGGGGGCGGCGGGCGGCGTAGGTCTAGCGGCAGTCGAAATTGGCGCTGCCATGGGCGCACGCGTGATTGCGGCGGCGTCGAGCTCTGAGCGGTTGGAGCTGTGCCGAGCCCATGGCGCTACCGACCTTATCGATTACAAGCAGGAAGACCTTCGCGGGCGGCTGCGCGAGCTCGCGCGAGGAGGAGTCGATGTCGTATTCGATCCAGTAGGCGGGCCTTTCAGCGAACCCGCCCTACGCGCGGTCGGATGGAACGGGCGGTTCCTCGTGATCGGCTTTGCCGCCGGAGACATCCCACGCATCCCACTAAACCTGCCGCTCCTCAAGGCCTGTCAGATCGTTGGCGTGTTCTGGGGCGCCGCGGTAGGCCGCGATCCGTCCCTACTAGCAAGTGTCGTTCAGGACCTGGGGGCACTGTGGAAGGAGGGAAAAATCCGTCCCCACGTGGCCGCTACGTATCAGCTAGACGATGCGGGTCGCGCCCTCGAGGCCCTGGCTAACCGCCAAGTCCAGGGCAAGATGGCTCTAACTACCAGCCAACTTAAGCAGGCCCCGAAGAGTTGAAACTCATCGTTATTCGGGGTCGGCGAAACGTGGTCGGCGTTTTGCCGCGATCGCCGACATCGCCTCCTTGAAGTCATCGGTGCGGAGGGATGCCTCCATCAGGGCGAGCGAATCCTGTACCGCACCAGGAAGGCTTGTCTCGAAGCTGGCGTAGATTTGCCGCTTGATTGTCCGCATCGCCGCGGGTGAACAATTGGCGGCGAGGTCCTTCGCATACTCCGTGGCGTCATGAATAAGGGTTTCGGGATCCAGCACCCGATTGACGAGCCCTATCCGCTCAGCCTCCTCGGCCAGGATCACGCGGCCAGACAACAGCAAGTCGAGTGCGGCTGAGGTGCCGACCAAACGCGGAAGAAGCCAAGATGAACCGTACTCGGCAATCAAACCGAGTCGCGGAAATACTGCCGTGAGCTTGGCTCCGGCGGCAACGAAACGAACGTCGCATGAGAGGGCGAGTATCAGACCAAAACCAGCGGCCGGCCCGTTGATCGCGGCGATGGTGGGCTTGGGTATCTCGGTGAGGATGGTTGGCAGGACGGTGCTGTTTTGCTCGATGAAATGATCGTCGCCGGGCGCCTCGTCAAGGAGATCGAGGTCTGCACCGGCGCAAAATCCCCGCCCAGCGCCGGTGAGGATCACCGCACGGACCTGTGGATCGGCGCCCGCACGCGTGACCGCGTCAAGGAACCCGACTCCCATCGCGCGGTTCCAAGCATTGAGCCGGTCCGGCCGGTTGAGCGTGATCGTTGCCACGCCTTCTGCGACTTGGTAAAGGACTGGGTTGTTTGCGGTGGCTCCCGGATTGCTTATCAAAGTGCCACTTAAGATAATCGCCCGGCCTATTGGTCCGTAACCGTGTTTAGGAGAGAGAAATGCTTAAACGATTGGACCATGTGGGAGTGATCGTCGATGACCTCGAAGAGGCTTCTCGATTTCTGAGTGGAATGGGAATGCAGCACGACCGGGATCTTGAAATCCCCGGCCGCTTGAAGGCTTCCTTTTACTCATGCGGGGATGCGAAGGTAGAAGTGATCGAGATCAGCGAGCCTGCAGAGCGAGCTCAGCGATTGGGTTCTGAAAAGGCGCGCATCGAGCATATTGCGATAGAGGTGGACGACCTGACGAAGACCGTTCAGGCGCTAGAGGGGCTGGGAGTGAGGACTCAGACAACAGATCCAATCCGAGTCGGCCCCAATATCAACTTTTGGACTGTGGCCGAGACGTGCGATGGCGTCGTCTATCAATTGCTACAGCGCGCCTAGTTAGGGCTACGAACTAAACCGGCTCGACGGCGACGCCAACTTCACTCGTGCGCGTGTCAACTTGCCGCCGGCGATCCGGACCGCGGAGGGCGGAAGCCACGCCTGCGAGGACCGACATCGCGACGCAAGCCACCAGCGCGACCCGGATTCCCGTCACGAATGGTTGGGCCAGCAGGCCCGCGAAGAAGTGGGGGTCCGTAACTCGATCTGCGATCCCAGGCGGCAGAGCGGCCAGCATTGACGCCGGGATGAGGTGCGAGACCGGGTCGTATCCAAGCATCGCGGCGAAGACCGCGGCGCCCGGTGGTAGGGCTGCGATTCGCTGCGCGAGATCTGGGGGCAGCCCGGCCTGGCTCGAACCGGACAGCAAAGCTGGTCCCAGGTTTTGGGACAGACTCGCGATGACGATGGTGAAGAAGATGGCCGTGCTGGCTGTCATGCCAGCGTTGAGCACCATCGCGCGCATACCCGAGGCGGCACCGCGCTGGTCGGCCGGCACCGCGCCCATGATTTGCGCTGTGTTCGGCGCGCTGAAGAAGCCCATACCAGCACCCATGATGGCGAGGTAGGCGGCGAACAGACCGAGATTGAAATCCGCCGGCAGTGTCATTAGGAGCGCAGCCCCCACGCCTGCCAAGAGGATGCCCCCGGTGGCCAGAAGGCGTGAGCCGTAGCGGTCGCTGAGCCAGCCGCCGAATGGCCCGCACACCACAAATCCGAGCATGAGCGGCATCGTGTAGACGCCGGCCAGAAGCGGGGTGTCCGCGTAGCGGACGCCATGCAGCGGGAGCCAGATGCCCTGAAGCCAGATGATGAACATGAACTGGAGACCGCCCCGGGCCAATGAGAAGAGAAAGGCCGCGATGTTGCCGAAAAGGAAGTCCCGGATGCGGAAGAGCTGGAGGTCGAACAACGGATACCGGACCCTGGTTTCGACCACAACGAATGCTCCGAGGAGGATGACTCCCGTGGCCAGAACCAGCAAGACGATCGGGTTCGACCATCCCATCGCCTGGTTTCTGTAGGGCGTCAACGCCTCCGTCAGGCCGAACATCAGAGCAAGCAGACCGCCAGCGAATGTCAGGTTGCCCATCCAGTCGAGCGGCTGAGCCTTGCGCGTTCCGATCTCATGCAGCGCTCGGAATGCCCAAACCGTCCCAAACAAGCCGACTGGAACGCTGATCAGGAAGTCCAGGCGCCAGTTGATGGCGGCGAGGATTCCGCCAAGCACGACTCCCACCAAGTTCCCCGCGATGAAGGCGATCTGATTGATCCCCATGGAGAATCCGCGCTGATTCGCGGGAAACGCGTCGGTCAAGAGGGCGATGCTGTTCGCAAACAAGCAGGCTGCGCCCACTCCTTGCACCATTCGAAACACGATCAGCTCGATCGCGCCGGTAGTTCCCTCGGACGGGGTCAGCGCACACATCAGCGAACCAATGGTGAAGACGACGAATCCCAGGTTGTAGATGCGAACCCGGCCAAAGATATCGGCGATCCGGCCGAAGGTGACGAGGAGCACCGTGGTGACTGCCGAGAAACCCATCAGCATCCACAGCAGCAGGTTCGACTGGCCTGGTCCGAGGGGATCGACATGGAGACCCGAGAAGATCGCGGGCAAGGAGATGAGAACGATCGTCTGGTTGATCGAAGCCATGAGCATCCCGATGGTCGTGTTGATCAGCACGACCCACTTGTATTCGAGCTTCACGCTTCCGTCTCTACGAGCAGGGACTCTTCGTCGGCCTTCATGACCGCGGCGTTGAACTCGCGCAGCGCCGCAGAGATCCGCTCGCGCTCGGCCACCGTCATGCGGTCGACGGCGGTGCGGATCGGGGTCCCTTCCAGGAATGGGATCGCGCTGACCAGCCTGCGGCCCTCGTCTGTGATCTTGGCCAATACCTTGCGGCGGTCTTCATCGTCCCGGCGCCGTTCGATCAAGCCGCGCTCCTCGAGGCGGTCGATGAGCCGGGTCATGGACGGGGGAGCGAGCATGAGGTCAGCTCCCAGTGAACCAATGGAACGAGGCTGTTTCGCGAGCCGGCGCAGCACCCGCACCTGCACCAGCGTCAGCTCGGCCGCATGCCAGATGCGCGTTTGGAGGGCCTCGCTGAGCGTCACCGCGTCGAGATAAGCGCGCAGCAGGCGGACGTCGGAGTCTGGGGGATTAGTTGTCGGCAGGGCAACATTATACAAATGCGCAAATGATCGGCGGCCGGCTGGGAGCTGCACATATAGAGGGACGCGCGCGACGGACTCCCTTGACTCAGTAATTCAACGGGCGTAGAATTCAACCAGCGTTGAATTAACTGTGGGAGAAAGGGCAATGGCACAAACAGGTGCGGTTCAAGGGCGTGGGGTCGCGAGGCAGGGGGGAGCGAGAGCTCGGCTGGAAATGTTCCTGCCGCCAATTGTGGGTGGACTGGTGCTTCTCGTCGCGTTGGTCGGTCTCATTGGAACGGCGATCCGGGATCCCCACCCGCACGACATCCCGGTCGGGTTGGTCGGGCCGGCTCCGGTCCTTCAGCAGATGTCCGCCGGTTTCGCCACCGCGGTGCCCGGAGCGTTTC
>Ga0209011_1000165_pt1 | contig 31854 bp, 28 predicted proteins | sample BlaSpr_A8_OM1_M3_FD_187986 | JGI IMG/M metagenome (GOLD analysis project Ga0209011, IMG submission 187986) | Forest soil microbial communities from Thunder Bay, Ontario, Canada - Black Spruce, Ontario site 2_A8_OM1_M3 (SPAdes) (version 2) | ecosystem: Environmental > Terrestrial > Soil > Boreal... | reverse complement strand
CGAAGGCTGGCTTCAACGACGGGGCGACTATTCCTTGGCACGGTGTGGAGCGCTTCGGCGATGAAGCCGTCACGACACCGCTGCCAGGGCACGCCCGGAAAGACGGCGGCGAGCGAGGGCAGCAAGCCCCGCAGCCGGTCGGAGGTCACCAGGCGCAGGCTGGTAAGCCCGCGGTCTTTCAGATCGCCGAGGAAAATCTCCCAAAACGTCGTGAGTGACTCCTCCGGCCGGATGGCAAAGCCGACCACCTCGCGATTCCCGGATTCCTCGATGCCAATGGCGACGACGATCTGGCAGGTCTGGACTTCACCGGCTTCACGGACCAGTGCCGGCGTCTCGACCAGCGTCAGGTACGGATAGGCCTCTCGGAGCGGTCGATGACGAAATGTTTCGACGCGAAGGTCCCAATCGCTCGCCTGGGCTTCGACAACGGCCGGGTCGGTCCCGGGGACACCAACGCTCTCCGCCAGGGCGTCAACCGTGCGTGTGCTGGCGCCGGCCAGGTAGGTCTGCTGGATCACGGACAGCAGCGCGTGTTCCACCGGGCGGCGTGGTGCCAGCAGCCGGCGCAGGTAGCTGCCACGATACGCGACCGGCAGGAGCGGCACGGGCGGCAGCCGCCGCCGGGACGCGTGCAGTCGTGGTGACGGCGGCCCCTCGGCAGGGTTGGTCGATGTCAAGAGACGCAGCGCCGGCGGTGAGGTGAGACGGCGACGCGCCTGAACCGGAGAGAGCAGCACGGACGCGGCGAGTGTCGCGAACCTGGGTGACATGATTTCCTCCTGTGTCGGCAACTTGTCAGCGGCGGACGGCATGCCCACGGGGCGAGATCGGACGGGCGCCACGACGAGGATCGCTGGCGACGACGAGAGGCCGTCCGGCCAGGGTCGAGCGGCTTTGCGGGGGTGGCAGCGTAGCCGATGTGACCATGGCCACAGGGTACGGAGCTCTGGGCGCCATGTCGTGATGCACCGGTGGCGGCTTCCATCCCTGCAGCTGCAGGCCCCGGCTGCAGGGGTGGTGGCTGGCAAAGACGAGCCGGCGGTGGTGATGGCGGCGCGCGAGGTTGGGGAGGGGGACTTTCTGTCCTCGCCTTACCGCCGCGACATCACCGACCGCCGACGTTGGGGTGCCCGGGGGAGAGCCAAACCCGAGCGTTTACAGAAGGAGGATATCGCCGCTCGAGCGTGGTTTCAGCGTGCGGTCGGCGGGGGGCCGCCTCCTGCAGCTGTAGGGCCCTACGCGGCGTCGAGCAAGGCGTAGCGGGCGGCGCAGACAAGCGCCTCCAGCTTGGAATGGGCGTCCAGTTTCTCGAGGATGTTCTGGACATGACCACGAACGGTGGTGAAGCCGATCCCGAGATCAGCCGCAATCGCGCGATTGTCGAGGCCCTCCGCCATCAAGGCGAGGACCTCCTTCTCGCGGCGGGTGAGGCTGTCGAGCAGGCGGCGACGCTCGTCGTCGTCACGCGCCATCTCGTGCGATCGCGCCAGCAGTCTCGCGAGTTGCGCCGCGGGAATCAGCATCTCCCCCTCAGCCGCGCGGCGAACCGCGTCGACGACGTCGGCCGTGGCACGGGACTTCGGCAGGTAGGCGCACGCACCGGCGCGAACCGCGGCAATCATGGCCGCCTCGCTCTCGTCGGCGCTGAGGAAGACGATCGCCACCTGTGGTTGATGTTCGCGGATGCGACCCGCGATGTCCGCCCCATCGCCATCCGGCAGATGCGAGTCCATCACGACGACCGCGGGCTGCTCGAGGGCCGACAACCGGACGGCGTCGGCGGTGGTCCCGGCGGTGCCGACCACCCGGATGTCGCCCGTCGCGTTGAGCATGGCGGCGAGCCCCTCCGCGACCAGGCGGTGGTCTTCGACGAGCAGCACGCTGATCGGTTGGTGCTCAGGCGGCAAGGGACAGACCATCCTTGTTGTCGGGGATCCAGTACTCGACGACGCAGCCGTTGCCCTCGGACGACGTGACGCGAAACCATCCGCCTGCCATCTCGGCACGCTCGCGCATAGAGACGAGGCCGAGGTGACCGGCGGCTGACCGGCCGGGATCGTGCTCGAAGCCGACGCCGTCGTCAGCGATCCGGGTCAAAATGCCATCATCCACCGCGGACACTGCACATTCGACGCGGCGGGCCCTGGCATGCTTGCGGACATTTCCCAGCGCCTCCTGCGCGATGCGGTAGGCGATAACCTGGGTCTCGGACGCGGGGTTGCGCTCCAGAGAGGTCTCCAGCTCGACGTCGATCGCACTCTCCCGTTTCATGACGTCGAGATACTCGCCCAACGCCGCCGGAAGCCCGCCTTCATCGAGCGCGGCCGGCCGCAGGTCGAAGAGCAGGTGGCGGAGCCGCTCCGTGGACTCCTGCACGCTGTGCTCCAAGAGGTCGAGCTGCTCGACCTGGGCGGCATCGCGCAGCGCGGCCCGTAGCGTGGACAGGCGGAGGCTGACGGCAAACATGGACTGGATCGTGTCGTCATGGATGTCGCGGGCGATCCCTCGTCGTTCCTCTTCCTGGGCATGAACGAGCCGGCGGAGCAGTGCCTGCCGATTCTGGTCGACCTGCTTGAGCGTCTCCACGGTCTGCCGCAACGTCTCCTCGGTGCGACGGCGCTCCGTCACATCGACGGCAACCACGATCGCCCCCGCCGTGTTTCCCGCCGCGTCGCGAAAGGGCGCGAGGCTGAACGAGAACGATCGCTCGTCCTGGACCAGCTCCGCCCGTCCGTCGATCCCCGAGAGCGCACCGCGAATGCCCTCGACCACCCCCGGGTGGTCGACGAAGAGATCGGATGCCGACCAGCCCAGCGCCTCGCCCGGCTTCTTCCCGAGAGGGTCAGGACCGATCCCGGCGGAAAAGGTGATCACCCCGTCGCGGTCGATGGCAAACAGCACGATCGGAGCGCTGTCGATGATGGCCCGCACGCGGGCCTCACTCTCGCGGAGCAGGCCCTGCACCTGGAGCCGCTGCTCGAGCTCATTCCGGAACATCGTTTGCTTGCGGGCCAGCTCGGCGGTCGCGGCTACGGCGCTTCGAGCGCGCGCGCGGCGCATGGACCAGGTCGGCGCCGCCATCAGTGCCAGCGACGCCAACGCGAGCGGCACATCGAGGCCTGGAGGGACGCGGCGCTCCATCAGCCAGGGTAGCCCGAGGATCAACGCCAGCAGGACCGCCAGTCCGGCGACTCCCGGCCAGGAGAACAGCCGGCGGATACCCGCGTCGACCGCCGAACGGCCGGCCTCCATGTCCGGTATAACGCGCGGTCAGGGTCGGCCCGGTCGCGGCCGGGTGACGGCCGAGTTACGGCCGGCGGTGGTGAGGGAAGCGCGCGAGGCTGTGGAGGGGGGACTTTGCTTCCTCGACTTATCGCCACGACCCTTCACCGACCGCCGACCAAGGTGGCTGCTCCGGGCTGCGACGTCCCCTGCTTGGATTCGACACTGCCCGCGGGCGAGTCCGCGCAGTTGTCGGCGGAGGGGTCAACCCGAGCGTTTTGCATGGACGAGGATATCGCCGCCGCAACGCGACGTCATCCGGCACGCGGAGGAGGGCCAAATCCATCAGTTGTAGGGCGCGCGGCACGACAATAGCGGCGTGGCCCGCATCGGTGTCTTCTGCGGATCCAGCGTGGGTGACCGCCCCGCTTATCGCCAGGCTGCCGTGGAGCTGGCCGGCGCGCTCGCGCGCCGCGGATTGGGTCTGGTCTACGGCGGCGCACGAGTCGGACTGATGGGGGTACTGGCGGATGCGATGCTGCAACACCGCGGCGAGGTGATCGGCGTGATTCCAAAGGCACTCCTCGACCTCGAGATCGCCCATGCCGGTCTCGCCGACTTGCGCGTCGTTGGCTCGATGCACGAACGCAAGGCGATCATGGTCGAGCTGGCAGACGGTTTCATCGCGATGCCCGGTGGCTATGGAACGCTGGAGGAATTCTGTGAGGTCCTCACCTGGGCTCAGCTTGGGCTACACCGAAAGCCGTGCGGGTTGCTCGACGTGGACTCGTACTTCGATCCGCTCCTGGCGCAGTTCGACGGCGCCGTATCGGCCGGATTTCTTCGGCCAGAAAACCGCGCGCTCCTGCTGACGGCGAACGACCCGGACGCTCTCCTCGACCTGTTCGCCTCGTACAAGCCGATCAGCGTGCCGAAGTGGATCACGCCGGCGCAAACCTGAACCCCGGCTAGCTTCGCCGAAGTCGCCCGACCCGATAGCCGACGCCGGCGCCGAGCACGACGGCCGCCAGCGCCAGCAGCGGCCAGGGATCGGATCCCGGGTGAGCCGGAGAGGTGGAGATCGTCGCCGCCGGTTGGATCCGGGCCAGCGGCACCGTCGCCTTGCCATCGCCGACGATCACCACGGCGTTCATGCCGTAGTGGAGCGGGCAGCTGTACGCGTAGATCCCCGCCGTGGGGAAGTGATGGGTCATGGACTCCCCCACCGCAAGGTTTGTCGGATTACCCCAGCCGCTGAAGGAGCCGGCCACCACGTGGGTCATACCGTCATCGTTCCTCCAGGTGACCTTGTCGCCGGGTTGGACGTACAGGATGGTCGGGCTGAAGCACCTCGCGGTGATATTCACCACCGTGCCCGCCCCTTGCGTATCGGGCTGAAAGCAGCCCCCGCCTCCGGCGAGCGCCGCTGTGCCGGCGAGAACCAGCAACGCTCCAGTGATGACGGGCAGAGCCAGGGCGATCAGTTGACGTCGCATGGGATGCCTCCTTGCTACCGCCGCTGGGGCGGAGCGGTCGATTCACCCTCCATACCCCGCCAACCGGGGCCTGGTTCCAAGAGCGCCCCCCGGCAGGTTTACGAAGGGCTGGCGGCTCCCGTCGCGCGCTCCCCTTCGCCGGCCGGCTCGCGAACGGGATCGAGCCGGTAGCCGGCGCCGCGCACGGTCACGATCTCGAAGCCGAGCTTGCCGAAGCGGCCCAGCTTCTCGCGAAGCCAGCGGATGTGGACGTCGACCGTCTTGCGGTCGCCCAGGTAGTTGTAGCCCCAGACTTGCTCGAGCAGGATCTCGCGCGTGAAGACCCGACCCGGGCGGCGCACCAGGTAGGCGAGCAGTTCCCACTCCTTCGGCGTCAGCTTCAGCTCGCTGTCGTCGATCATCGCCCGCCGGCCGGCCCGATCGATGCGCAGGCGGCCGAGCCGGTCCTCCTCAACCTCCGGACGCACATCCCGCTGCTCGCTTCGACGAAGTACCGCGGTCATCCGGGCAAACAACTCGCGCAGCGAGAACGGCTTCGTGATGTAGTCGTCGGCGCCGAGCTGCAACCCGACCACCTTATCGACCTCGCTCTCCTTGGCGGTCAGCATGATGATCGGAACGTTTCCCTCCTGGCGGAGGATGCGGCAAACCTCAAGCCCGTTGAGCTCGGGGAGCATCAGGTCCAGCAGGATCAGGTCCGGGCGAGAGCTGCGGGCCTTGGCCACTCCGTCCGCCCCATCCTGTGCGACGGTCACCACATATCCCTCTTTCTTGAGGTTGAACGTCAGCGTGTCACGGATGGTCGCGTCATCCTCGACGACAAGGATGCGCTTGGGCAATCTAACTGAGCTCCACGATCCGTCCGGTGTGAAGGAAGACGACGTCTTCGGCGATGTTCGTCACCCGGTCGGCGATCCGCTCCAGGTCCTTGGCGAGGAAGAGCAGGATGGCCGCCCGCTGCACGTTGGCCGGATCCTGCACCATGAAGCCCACCAGCTCGTCCCAGATCTTGTGATAGAGCGCGTCGACCTCGTCGTCGCGTTCAGCGATGGCGCGCGCGCGATCCTGGTCGGCCTCGATCACCGCGCCCAGGATCTCGTGCACCTGAGATTCGGTGATGGCAGCCATCTTGGGCAGGTCGATGTAGGGTTTGAGCTGCGGCAGGTCGTTGAGCCTGAGCGCGGCCCGGGCGATACCCACGGCATGGTCGCCCATCCGCTCCAGCTCGAGCACCATGTGCTGAAAGCTGACGATCAGGCGCAGGTCGCGGGCCACCGGCTGCTGGGTGGCCATGATCATGAAGGCGCGCTCCCGCAACTGGCGATGCAGCTCGTTGACCTCCTGGTCGCGCGCGATCACTTCCCTGGCGAGCGCGTTGTTGCGATCGACCAGGGCGCGCATCGACTCAGCGATCGCTTGCTCGACCATGCTGCCCATGCGAACGACGCCCGACTTCAGTTCGGCAAGTTCATGATCAAAGAGAGTCCGAGTGGTTGCCACGACGCTTGTTCTTACCCGAATCGGCCGGTAATGTAATCCTCGGTCCGGCCGTCCTTGGGGCGGTTGAAGATATCGTCGGTCGGGCCGAACTCGATCACCTCTCCCGCCCGTTTCTGGTTCATCAGCATGAATGCCGTGGAATCCGAAACGCGAGAGGCCTGCTGCATGTTGTGCGTCACGATCACGATCGTATACCGCTTCTTGAGTTCTTGCATGAGTTCTTCGATGCGCAGTGTGGCGATCGGATCCAGCGCCGACGCCGGCTCATCCATCAGGATCACCTCCGGCTTGACGGCGAGAGCGCGCGCCAGGCAGAGCCGCTGCTGCTGGCCGCCCGAGAGGTTGAGCGCCGAGCGGCGCAGCCGATCCTTGACCTCGTCCCACAGCCCGGTGTCCTTCAGGCTCTCCTCGACGATCTGGTTGATCTGCTCTTTCGACCAGCCCAGGATGTGGGGGCCGTAGGCGACGTTGTCGTAGATCGACTTGGGGAAGGGATTCGCCCGCTGGAAGAGCATGCCCACCTGGCGGCGCAGGTTGATGACATCGATATCCGACGAGAGCACGTTGTTGCCGTCGAGCAGCACCTCGCCGGTGGCCCGCGTGCCAGGGGTGAGATCGTGCATCCGGTTGAAGATGCGAAGGAAGGTCGTCTTGCCGCAGCCCGAGGGGCCGATCAGCGCGGTAATCTTGCGCGCCTGCACCGCCAGCGAGGCGTCGTGGAGCGCCTGGAAATCGCCGTACCAGAAGTTGACGTGGCGCGCGTCGAGCTTGATCTCGACGTCGGCGTCCCGCGCGGGGGGTGGCGCGACCTCAGTTTGCATGCTGGTAGTTGCGATCATTCTCCCACTGGATGGCCTAGCGCTGACTCCGCCGGACGTAGATCCGGGCCAGGATGTTGGTGGCCGCGACGAGGGCCACGAGCAGCAGCGCGGCGGCCCAGGCCTGCTGCTGCAGGTTGGGGTAGGGGACGAGTGCATTCCTGAAGATGGTCAGTGACAGCGCACCCATCGGTTGCAGGGGGTTGGTCTGGACGATGTCGTTGCCGAACGCCGTGAAGAGCAGCGGGGCGGTCTCTCCCGCGGCACGCGCCATCGCCAGCAGCGCCCCGGTGACGATGCCACCCAGCGCCGCCGGGACGACGATTTCCAGGGTCACCCGCCAGCGTGGGGCGCCCAGAGCCAGCCCCGCTTCACGGAGAGAATTGGGGACGAGGACGAGGGCGGTCTCGGTGGCCCGCAGGATCACCGGCAACATGAGCACGGCGAGCGCGATCGACGCCGAGAGCGCCGAAAAGTGATGCGTTGTGAGCACGACGACGGTGTAGCCGAAGATGCCGAAGGCAATCGATGGGAGCCCGGTGAAGACGTCGCTGATGAAGCGCACGGTGTTTCCGATCGGGTTGCGTCCGTACTCGGACAGGAAGATGCCGATCAGGGCGCCGACGGGAACCGCCAGGAGCGAGCCGATGCCGACGATCTCGAGCGTGCCGATGATGGCATTGAGCACGCCGCCACCGGGAACGCCCTGCGGGTAGGGCGGATCGGTGAAGAAGCCCGGGGTGAGCATTCCCGGTAGGCCGTTGATCAGAACGAACAGCAACAGGACCAGGACCGGGATGGCGGCCACGCTGACGCAGAGCACGATCAGCCCGGCGACGAGGCGATCAACCAGGGCCCGGATCAGTGGGAGGCTCATGCCCCCGTGGGCTCCGACCCGCTGAACCGCCAGACCAACAGCCGGGCGATGACGTTCACGGCGATCGTGATGAGGACCAGGACCAAGCCAAGGTAAAAGAGCGAGCCGAGGTAGACATCGCCAACCGCTTCGGTGAATTCGTTGGCGATCACGCTCGGCAGGGTATATCCCGACGCGAACAGCGAAGTCGTGATCTGCGGCCGGTTGCCAATCACCATGGTCACCGCGATCGTTTCGCCCAGGGCGCGTCCAAGGGACAGCAGGACCGCGCCGGTGATCCCCACCCGTGCGTAGGGCAAGATGACCGACCAGATCGTCTCGGCGTTGGTCGCGCCCAGCGCCAGGCTGGCCTCCCGGAGCGACCGCGGGACGGCCTGGATGACGTCGCGGGAGAGCGCAACCATGATGGGGAGCACCATGATCGCCAGCACGACACCGGCCGTGAGGAAGCCATAGCCGCTGGCGCTGCCCTGGAAAAAGGGAAGAAAGCCCAGCGTGTGGTTGAGGAACGGATCGACGTTGTCACGCATCAACGGGGTCAGCGTGAAGAACGCCCACAAGCCGATGACGACGCTCGGGATGCCCGCCAGCAGTTCGATGGCGAAGGAGAGCGGGCCCCGGAGGAATCGCAGACGGGCATCCTCGGCCAGGAAGAGGGCGGCGCCCAGGCCAATCGGGAAGGCGATCACCAAGGCGATCGCCGAGGTAACCAGCGTGCCGTAGATCGCGGGCAGGGCGCCAAACTGGCTACGAACCGGATCCCACGTTCGGCTGATAAAGAAGCCGAACCCGAATTTGGTGATGGCTGGGAGCGCGGGGATGAACAAGGCGATGCTGAAGACGCCCGCGATGAGCAGGATGAGGGCAGCGGCGCCGTAGGCAATCGCGAGGAAGATGCGGTCACCGGAGATCAGCCGCCGCTGGCGGCTCGTGCCTACCAGCGGCGGCGGGGCTACCCGCTCGGCAGTCCCCATACTCATTCGGTCGAGATTACGAAACGCTGAGGAGGGCTGTTCCTCCTGAGGTGACCTGCTTGAGGACGAGCAGATCGTAGGAGGCCATGCTGCTCGGCAGCGCGGCGTAGTGGAGGTTGACGGCGTACCCCTGGCCCTCGGCGGTGGTCAGCCAGTACAGGAAATCAACCAGGGCGGTGCCCTTGGTCTTGTTGGCCTGATCTACGTAGAGGATGATCCAGCTGTAACCGCTGATTGGGGCACTGTCCTTGCCGGATGCGTTGACGATGGAAAACTGGCTCGGGGAGCTCCCGACGAATGCCTTGGCGGCGGACGTCGCCCCTGCCGCGCTCGGGATGACGAAGTTGCCGTCTCGGTTCTTGAGGGCCGCCTGCTTCATCTTGGTCTGCAGGACGTAGGCGAGTTCGACGTAGCCGATGGCACCCGGCGTCTGCGTGATCCTGGTGGCGACACCCGCGTTCCCCTGGGCGCCGTCGCCGACGGGCCAGCTGATGGATTTTCCGGGCCCGCCCGTCTTGGCCTTCCAATCGGCGCTGACACTCGAGAGGTAGTCCGTGAAGATGTAGGTCGTGCCGCTGCCGTCCGAGCGGTGGACGACGCGGATGTCCTGGTTCGGCAGGCTGACGCCGCTGTTGACGGCCGCGAGCGCCGGGTCATTCCATTTGGTGATCTTGCCCAGGAAGATGCCGGCGATGGTGTCCGGCGTCAGCTTGAGCTGGCCGTCCGCGACACTGTCCAGGTTGTAGGCGAGCGACTCCGTTCCGAGCGTGCTGGCGACCTGTATGATCTTATCGCTGCCGCCCATCGCTGCGGCCTCCGATGCCTTCAGCGGAACGTCGCTGGCACCGAAGTCCACGATCTTCTTCGTCAGCTGAGAGATGCCGGCACCTGAGCCGCCTCCCCCGTAGTTGACCGTGACCTGAGGGAACTTCTTGTTGTAGGCAAAGCGCGCGGCATCAAAGAACGGCTGCGGGAACGTCGCGCCGGCGCCGGTGAGCTGCGCGGCCGGCGGTGTCGGCACGCCGGCGCCACCGGTAGACGAATTGCTGCCGCTAGGCGAACCTCCGCATGCGGCAAGCAACAGAACGCCGCCCGCCAGGGCAGTGAGTGTCGCGCCTCTCATTTTCGTGCTTTTCCTCCTTGACGAGCCAGTCACACGACCCTAGTGGACTCATCAATGAGGCTAGCCCTCGCTCTTTATGGGCGGGGGCGTGGGCGGTTAAGGCGAGGTTAACGGCGCGCGCGGCAGGCGCACCCGAACGACGGTTCCAACGCCCGGGGAGCTCTCGGCCACAATCGTCCCTCCCTGCAACTCGACCAGGTGCCGGGCGATCGAGAGACCGAGGCCGCTGCCCGGCAGGCCGCCTCGCGAGCGGTCGACTTTGTAGAAGCGCTCGAAGATGCGGGCAAGGTCACGGGCAGGAATCCCGGGGCCGGTGTCGCGTACGGCGATCTCCACCCGGTCGCGGTTTAGGCCGGCCGTTACAACCACCTCTCCTGCGCGGGTGAACTTCAGAGCATTGTCGACGATGTTTTGCAGCGCCTGATCGGTTTTCGCCCGGTCGCCGAACGCCGTGAAGCCATCGGCCGTGGTCTCACCACGCAGAATCAGCTCGCCGGCCGACGCCCTCGCCTGGTAGCGATCGACGAGCGACCTGACCAGGTCATCCACCGAGAACGGGGTGCGTTCCACGGAGATCTCCTCGGCGTCGAGCGCGGCGAGCTGATTCAGGTTGAAAAGAATGTCGGCGAGCCGCTGCGCCTCCTGGCTGATGCGGTCGATAAAGAGCCGCGCATCTCCCTCGGCCGGAAGCTGGGCGGAGAGAGTCTGGGCCGCGAGGTCGAGGCCGGCCAGCGGCGTCCTCATCTCGTGGGAGAGATTCGCTACGAACTGCTGCCGAACCGTCTCCAGGTATCGGAGCCGGGTTATGTCCCGCGCCAGGAGAACGATGTCACCGTCCTGAAGGGGCACCGCACGGACCTGCAATATCCGGGCCGACGCCGGCAGCTCCACCTCGACTGCCTGTTCGAGCTCCGACTCGCGGGCACGTAGTGCCAGCGCGTCGATGCGATGGTCGCGGACAACCTCCACCAACGGACGGCCGACCGGGTGCTCGGGGGCGGCGAACATCATCCGCGCCGCCGGATTGAGCCAGCGGACCTGAGTTCCGTTCACGAGGAGGACGGCGTCCTCAAGGTGATCGACGATCCCGACAGGCATTGGGCGCACCTGGGCGGCATTGGTGGGCGCCAGCGGGGCAGGCTTTAGGTCGCGCACGCCGTTTGTGGGTCGCCGTCGCCAGAACCGTGCCATCTCGGCCGAATCTAGCAGACGATCGAACCAGACTAACAAGGAAAGCCGCTCCGGCAGGGGGAGAGCCTGGGAGCGGCGGTAAGCATGCGTAGTCGGTTTCCGCAGCGTGCGCCGCAAAGGTAAACGTTCGGCAGGCGGAAGGTTAACGATCGGGGGTCCTGGCTCCGTCCTTTAAGGTTGTGAGGGGACGTCCACAGTAGCGGAGGTGCGGTCATGAGGTTGAGCCTGGTACCCCAGGAGCGAAGGTTCTACGCCTTGTTCAAGAAGCAGGGAGAGCTCGTCAACGAATCTCTCGAACAACTACGCAATGGCTTGCTGGAGGGCCAGACACGGCACCCGCGCCTCCGCGAACTCGAACACGAGTGCGATGACGTGACCCATGAGATCTATAACCTGATCAACCAGACGTTCGTAACGCCGTTCGAACGCGAAGACATCTACTCGCTCGCGTCATCGCTGGACGAGGTCGTCGACCTTGCGGAAGAGGTCTCCGACAAGATCGACCTCTACCAGGTCAAGGAGATCACCCCCTCTGCCCGCCGCATGGGGGAGCTGCTGGCCAAGGCCGGTAAGGAACTTCAGGAGGCCGTGGCCAACCTCGAGGGGTTCAAGAACCTAGCCCCCCGTCGACTCGCGATTCACAGCCTGGAAAACCAGGGGGACCGGGTCACGCGGGAGGCGCTGGCCGAACTCTTCACGGATGGCGCCAGCCCCACCGACCTCGTCAAGTGGAAGGATCTCTACGACCTACTCGAGACGACGATGGACCAGTGCGAACACGTGGCCAACGTCCTGGAAGCGACCTCGATCAAGAATGCCTGACGTCCTGCTGGTCGTCACGATCCTCATAGCCCTCGGCTTCGACTTCACGAACGGCTTTCACGACACGGCCAACGCAATCGCCACGTCCGTATCGACGCGCGCGGTGTCGCCCAGGTTGGCGGTACTGATCTCGGCGGTCCTCAACCTGGCCGGCGCCGTGATCACCGTCGTCTTTTTCCAGGCCAAGGTGTCCAACACGATCGCCAAGATCGTCGCCTTCAAGGCTGGCCTGGTTGTGATCATCGCCGCCCTGGTCGGTGCGATCGTCTGGAACCTCATCACCTGGTACCTCGGACTCCCGAGCAGTTCGACCCACGCACTGGTGGGAGCGCTGAGCGGAGCTGCGATTGCCGCCGTGCACGGTGTTGGCGGAGTTCGGGCATCGGAATTCTGGAAGACCGTGCTCTCGCTTGTGATCTCGCCGCCAGCCGGCTTTATCCTGGCCGCGATCTTCATGACGCTATTGCTCGTGCTCCTACATGGGGCCCGGCCGGTCCCCGTGAACCGCACGTTTCGCAACCTTCAGATACTCACCGCCGCACTGGTTTCCTATTCGCATGGCGCCAATGATGCCCAGAAAACAATGGCCGTCATCACGCTCGCATTGGTCGCGAGCGGTCACCTGCAGAAATTCCAAGTTCCCCTCTGGGTCGTTCTCCTGTCTGCATCGGCGATCGCGTTCGGAACCTACGCGGGTGGATGGCGGATCATTAAAACTCTCGGCTGGCGCATCTACAAGCTCGACCCCGCGACCGGCTTTGCCGCGCAGTTGACCGGGGCTGCCGTCATCCAATTCGCAACCCAATTTGGCCTTCCCGTATCAACCACACACGTCGTGACGGGCTCTGTCATGGGAGCGGGGGCCTCGCAGCGAATTTCGGCCTTGCGATGGGGCGTGGGGGCCAACATCGTGCTGGCCTGGGTGCTGACAATCCCGGCGGCTGGCCTGATCGCCTGGGTGGTCTACGCGATCCTCAACACGGCCGGACTGCGCGGATAGCCCGTGGCGATCACGGCGCAGCGAGGTAGCGCGCGCCGGTGATCTTGCCGTCCTTTCCCTCGAGCACCCAGGTCGACCCCTTCTCCATATTCGCGCGAGCGCGCTGAACGACTCCCTGGGCGATCAAGCGCTCGAGCAGTTCTTCGACAACATCGCCGTGCGTACAGAGGACGAGGTTGCGCCCGTGAAACGTCTGCATCAGGCGAAGTACGCTCTCGCCGCCCGCCCCCTCTTCCAATTCCTTGACCGGCTCCACCGGCAGCTTGCGACGGGTGCCCAGCGGCTCGACTGTTTGCATGCACCGGAGGTAGCCACTGGACAGGATTTTGTCGATCAGCTCGCGTTCGAGCATGTCGGCAAGAGCTTCCGCCTGGCGCAGGCCCGGCTTGCTCAGTGGGCGCATCCGGTCGTCACCGGTCCATTCCGCACGGTCGCCCGCCTTGGCGTGGCGAACCACGTAAGCGACGCTCATCGGGTCGGCGCTATCCGGTCGCTTCGAGGTCGAGAGCGCGCAACAGCGCACGATCGCGACGGTAGCTGAGCAGGTCGACGGCCTCGTCCACCGTGACCCAACGAACCTCGTCGACCTCGGTTCCGGCCCGGAAGCGGCCGCCGACGACCTCCATCAGCCAGTAGCAGGCGACTTTGTCCCGACCTTTGTGGTCGGCATACGCAGTGCAGCCGAGCGGCGCGACCAGCTTGCAACGAAGACCGGTCTCTTCCTCGACCTCGCGCAGCGCGGTCTCCTCCAGGGTCTCACCACGGTCCACTTTGCCCTTGGGGAACGACCAGTCGTCGTAACCGGGACGATGGACGATGGCGACGCGCAACGCGCCGCGCGACCCATTCCGCCGAATGACGCCTCCCGCGGCCCTGACCAGCTTGGCCTCGTCGACACTCAAGATCTTTGCCGCCATGGACACCCCTTGTGCAATGTGTTGCTGCGACGATGGCTTAGTAGACGCGGCTCTGGCTATATCATCCACCTTCTGAGCCGCTTGCGGTCAAGTTTTTTCCAGACATTGTGCCACGCGGCACGATCTTGTGCGGCCGTTTCACGTTCCAGCGCCGTAAGCTCACCCGCGACAAAGGCGCGCGGTCCCCTGCCCGCCTCGCGCAACCACTGCTGCACGGTCACGCTGTCCTGGTGGTCGCCGAGGACGTCCTGCAGTGCGGCGGCGGCGGCGGCGCAGCGAGTGGCGACTTTTCCGGCGATGGGCTCGGCGGCCTCCGCGGCATAGCGCATTCGCTTCGCCAGGATCCTGATGCGGTGCAAATCCGGATCGGCGGGTTGGTCGGGCAGCGCGGTGATTCCTTTGCGCAACTGCTTCCAGTCGCGCCGCGCCACCCCCGGGACCACGACCTCGGCGCGTTGCTGCGCTTCCGCGGTCAGGGCCGGTGCGCGGGAGGCCTCGATCAGCCGCTCGATCAAGTCGAGGTAGCGGTCCGAGCGCATGTCGAGCACCAACCGGCTACGCGCCTCCTCACTCTCCGCGTGGAGCTCGGCCGAGAGATCGGCCACGGTCAGGGCATCGTCCTCGGCCAGCGCACTCGTCCGAGAGCGAACCCGTTGAGCCATGACCTGGCGGTCGCGCACGCTGCCGAGGCCGGCGCCGAGCCAGCGAAGGTCCTCGCGCAGGGCCTCGGCCCATTCGGTATCGAGCAAGGTTCGAAAGCTGCGCAGCTGGGAGCGCAGCCGCCGAGTAGCGACGCGGGCGCGGTGCACGTCCTCCGGGTCATCCCCCAGCCGCACCCCAGGGTCATGGCGCATCAAGCTCGCGACGGACACCGCGATGGCGTGGCGCACCAGGTCGCCCGCCGTCGACGACGGCGTCAGCGCCACCGGGTCCACTTCCGGGACGGCGGTCGCGCGCGCCCCGAGCGCCCGCACCAGCTTGGAGGCCTGGTCTTCGTCGGCCGCGCCGGCACCGCGCAGGCGGGCAAGGATCGGGTCGAGCAGCCGCTCGGCCGACTGGTCCTTCAGCTCCACTTCCACCTCGCGGAAGCGGCTCTGCACCCGCAGGCCCTGGATCACCGAGACGTCATCATCGACCACCTCGGCCAGCAATGTCCCTTCGCGATTCTTGAGCTGGACGCGCCGGCGCAGCGTCGAGAGGCTGGCCACGGGCACGAGCGTCGCGCGCCGGACGTAGGCGATGACGAGCGCGACGGCGGCGTCGGGCGGACGGCCGGCATCGCCGGGGAACTCGAGCTCCCGGCGGGTAAGGGCGGGGCCCGAACTTGTCGACGGTAGCTTCAGGGTCCAGCCTTCGCCCTGCCGGATCCGAAGATTGGCGCCCCAGCGGGCGAGCCGCAAGTCCGGTGTGTCGTAATAAACGGTTTCCAGTCGTCGCTCATCGACGGGACTCGTCTCTACCGCGGCGGCGAGGTCCTCGAGGTCCGGAAGGGCAAAGGCGGGCGGCGCGGCGAGCTTGACCTCGCGCTCAAGCATCCGGCGCGGATCCGTTGGCCGACGCCGCGCGTGCCTCGGCCAGTTGCTCGAAGACCTGCTGCGCGTTGAGGCCGTCGACGGTCGGGTGCTTCGACCAGGAACCGTCGGCGTGGAGTTCCCAGGCGAGCACATCGTCTTCGAGCTCGACATCGAGGATCTGGGCGAGCCGCTCCTGCAACGCCGGATCCAGGACCGGCACCATCGCCTCCACCCGCCGATCGAGGTTCCGCGGCATCAGGTCTGACGATCCGAGGTAGTACTCGGCCGCGTCGCCGTCCGGTCCGAATCGAAAGATTCGCGAGTGCTCGAGGAATCGTCCCACCAGCGAGCGGACTCGGATTCGGTCGGAAAGGCCGGGCACCCCTGGGCGCAGGCTGCACAGACCGCGGACGATCAGGTCGATCTCCGTTCCGGATTGCGATGCTGCGTAGAGCGCTTCGACGATTTCCGGATCGACGAGGCTGTTGACCTTGAGAACGATGCGGCCGCCGCCCGGCCGAGCCCCTTCGCGACGAATCAGGCGGATGATGTTGGAGCGCAACCCGACGGGCGCGACCAGCAACCGTCCGAAGCGGCGCTGGCGGCTGTAGCCGGTCAGGAAGTTGAACAGCTCCGAGACGTCGGCCCCCAGCTCGGGATCCGCTGACAGCAAGCCAACGTCTTCGTAGATCTGTGCGGTCTTGGGGTTGTAGTTGCCGGTGCCAACGTGCACGTAGCGTTGGATCTGGTCTCCCTCTCGGCGGACGACCAGCGCGACCTTGGCGTGGGTCTTGAGCCCGACGACGCCGTAGACGACGTGAACGCCCACCTGCTCGAGCGCCTGGGCCCAGGCGATGTTCGCCTGTTCGTCGCCGCGGGCTTTGAGCTCGACCAGCGCCACGACTTGCTTTCCGCTCTCCGCCGCCCGGATCAAGGCCCGGACGATCGGACTCACCGGACCCGAGGTCCGGTAAAGCGTTTGCTTGATCGCGAGGACATCGGGGTCCTTGGCCGCCTGGTCGATGAAGGCCTCGGCGGAAGTGGCAAAGGAGTCGTACGGATGGTGGACGAGGATGTCGCCGTCCTTGAGGGCCTCGAAGATGTCGGCCTGCTCCACGCCGACACCCTGCAGGCGCCGCTGGGTAACCGGTGTCCATGGCTCGTCCTTGAGGTCCGCACGCTCCAGGGCGTAGATCGCCCAGAGACTGCTCAGGTCGAGGAGGCCGTCAACCCGGTAGACGTCGGTCGGCTCCAGCTCGAGTTCGCGGACGAGGAGATCGAGGACTTCGCTCGACATCGCCGCGTCGACCTCGAGCCGCACCACCTGCGCCCGGCGCTGCTGCCGGCGTAGCTCGCTCTGGATCGCCGCCAGCAGGTCGGCGGCCTCTTCGTCGACGAGGTCGAGATCCGCGTCGCGCGTCACTCGGAATGGATGCTGGCTCGAGATCTCCATTCCGGGGAAGAGAACGTCGAGGTGCGCGGCGATCACCTGCTCGAGCGGGACAAAACGCATGCCGTCGGGCAGGGCGATGAAACGAGGCAGAAGCGGTGGCACCTTGACGCGGGCGAAGCGCATCTGATGGCGCACCGGGTCGCGGACCATCACCGCGAGGTTGAGCGAGAGGTGAGAGATGTACGGGAACGGATGCGCCGGATCGACAGCCAGGGGCGTCAGGACGGGAAAGATCCGGGCGCGAAACTCGGCCGCGAGGAAGTCGCGATCGGCCTCGCCGAGCTCCGTCACCCTGGCGATGGAGACGCCATGCTGTTCGAGAGCGGGCGCGATGCGGTTCATAAAGAGACTGGTGCTGCGCTCGAGCAGGCTGCCGGCTCGCTGGTGAATCGCCCGCAGCTGTTCGCCGGTGGTCATGCCGTCCGGTGACGTTTGAGGCAGGGCGGCGTGCACCTGCTCCTTCAGGCCGGCGACCCGGACCTGGAAGAACTGATCGACATTCTCGCCCAGGATCGCGAGGAAGCGCACCCGCTCGAGCAGCGGAAGGGACTCGTCCTCCGCCATGGCCAGCACCCGCTCGTCGAAGTCGAGCTGGGAGAGCTCGCGGTTGATGTAGTGGGACTGAACGGGAGGCGGTGCCGGGGACGTCGGAGCTAGCGGCTCCTGGAGGACGGCCGGATCGTGAACGGTGGGTGACGGTAAAGGCGAAAACTGGCCGGACAGTGGTGTCGGGGGGGCCTGGACAGCCGAGGACGCTACGGATTGGAGTGGTGCATCCCCCACGCAACCCAGTATAGGGAGGGCAGGTTAAGGGACGGGTAACGGCTCGCAAACGCCCCTCCGCCCAAAATTCGGGCAGAAGTTGGCGCTGTGGCGTCGCCGGCGAAGCTGTACTATCCGGAGCGGAGCGGCTTTGGGCCCGCACGGATTTTCGGAGGTAGCTTTGCCGCTGTTCCTGGACCGTCACGATATCCCCGGCGTCACGTCCGTGGACCTGGCGATTGCCCATGCTCGCGACGTGCAGATCGAAAAGCAGTACGGCGTCCGGTACATCACCTACTGGTTCGATCCCGACCGGGGCACGGCCTTCTGCCTGGCGGAGGGCCCTGATGCGGTCGCCGTGGAGGCGGTGCACCGTGACTCGCATGGGCTGACGGCCTCCCGGATCATCCTCGTCGATCCACGCTCCGTCGGATCGTTTATGGGCGCGATCCTCGAGCCAGAGGTTGGTGAGCCTTTCGCGCACACCGCCTTCCGGGCGATCCTCTTCACCGACATCGAAGGTTCCACAGCGAGGACCATGCGCGTCGGCGACGCCGGCGCGATGCGGCTTCTTCGGGCGCACGATGCCATCGTCCGGGCGGCGCTCGGTAGCCATGGCGGACTCGAGGTGAAGCACACCGGGGATGGGATCATGGTCTCCTTCACCTCTGTCACGGACGCGGTGCGTTGCGCCATCGAGATTCAGGGCAAAGTCGCCGAGAAAAACCGCGAGGCCGGCGACCCGCTACGGCTCCGGGTCGGGGTCAGCTGCGGGGAGCCGGTGACGGAGGAGGGTGATCTCTTCGGCACTGCGGTGGAGCTGGCAGCTCGCTTGTGCGCGCACGGTTACGCCGGCGGCATCCTGGTGTCGAGCGCGGTCCGCGAGGTCTGCCTCGGCAAGGGGTTTGCCTTCGAGGACCATGGCGTAGCGGAATTGAAGGGGTTTGACGAACCGGTCAGGCTCTACGGGGTTCGCGCTCAGGCGGCGCCAATGGGGGGCCCGGTCTAGCCCGAGCCCCACCGTCTGGTCGCCGCCTGGGTCAGTCCTCCGAGTCGGTACCCTCCTGCCGATGGCCGACCGTGACCAGATGCCCCACGCGAGCGTTTCACCATCAAATGCACCCGCGTCGGAGCCTCGGCAAGGTGTTCATGAGCGCCACTGAAGCCATCGATAAGGCCTGGGGGTGGCACCGGCTGCCCCTGCCACTCGCGCTTGTGGTCCTTGAAGGCATCAGGATGCGAATGCGCCAACAAAATCTCTACGATCCGGCAACCGCGGCTTACGACCGTGACATGAAACCGGCGCAGCCAGAGGACGACCGATACCTGACCCGGCGGACCGCGGACGGCACCTACAACGATCTCCGCGACCCAGCGATGGGGAGCGTCGAAATGCGCTTTGGGCGAAACGTGCCGGTGGCCCAAACTTATCCTCAAGCCGGGGCCGGCTTGATGGAGCCCAATCCACGGACGATCAGCAATGAGCTCCTGGTCCGCGACGCGTTCATTCCGGCGACGACCCTCAATCTGACCGCCGCCGCCTGGCTCCAGTTCATGGTCCACGACTGGCTGAGTCATGGCCAGAACTCCAAGGAGCACCCTTGGGAGGTTCCTCTCCCCTCGAACGACACGTGGCCCGAACGCCCCATGACGATCCTTCGCACTCGGAATGATCCATATGCCCCCGACCGCGAGCGGCCACCGACCTATTCAAATGTCGTCACTCATTGGTGGGACGCCTCGCAGCTTTACGGGAGCGACCTCGGTGCGCAGCTTCGCGTTCGATCCGGCGTTGATGGAAAACTGACCATCGGTCCGAACGGTCTCCTTCCACTTGATCCAAATTCCGGCACCGACGCAACCGGCGTCCAGGGCAACTGGTGGCTTGGACTGAGCCTCCTGCACACGCTGTTTACGCTCGAGCACAATGCCGTGTGTGACCGCCTGCGGGCGCACCACCCGAGATGGTCGGACGACGAGCTGTTCGATCATGCCCGGCTGGTCATTGCCGCTCTGCTCGCCAAGATCCACACCGTCGAATGGACCCCTGCCATTCTCGGTCACCCGGCACTGCAGGTCGCCATGCGGGCGAACTGGTGGGGGTTGCAAGGCGAACACCTGACACGCCTGATCGGACGGCTGAGCGACAGCGAGGTCATCAGCGGAATCCCCGGTAGCAAGACGGAGCACTTTGGGGTTCCCTATTCGATCACCGAGGAGTTCGTGGCCGTCTACCGTATGCATCCGCTGATTCCAGATGACTACACGTTCAGGTCAGCGGTCGACAACCGGTTGCTCGCGGCGCTGACTTTTCCTGAGATCGCCGACCGGCATGCTCGTGAGGCGCTGTTGACCGTGCCGATGGCGGACGCGCTGTATTCGTTCGGAACCATGCACCCCGGTGCCATTACCTTGCACAACTTCCCACGCTTCTTGCGTCAACGCGCTGAGCCAGATGGCACCCTGATTGACCTGGGGGCAATCGACATTCTGCGCGTCCGCGAGCGCGGCGTTCCGCGATATAACGCCTTCCGGCAACTGATGCACCGGCGCCCCGTTCGCAGCTTCGAGGAGCTCACGGATAACCCGGAGTGGGCCCACCAAATCCGCCGCGTTTATGAGAACAACATCGATCGTGTCGACCTGATGGTCGGCCTCTATGCTGAGCCGCTCCCCAAGGGGTTCGGTTTTAGCGACACGGCCTTCCGCATTTTTGCGCTCATGGCATCACGCCGCTTGAACAGCGATCGCTTCTTTACCACCGACTTCAACGCGACCACCTACACGAAGGAAGGATTGGAGTGGATTGCGGACAATGGCATAGCCAGCGTTCTGCTCCGCCACTTTCCAGCCCTCGCCCCCGCGCTCTTCAACCTGAAGAATCCCTTCGCTCCCTGGAACCTCGCCGTCCAACCGCAGGCTGACAGGGCGCGGCCGCAGCACGCGAGAGTCGCCCCGGTGGCTGACGCCTACCCGCCTAGAGCTTCGTTCCCAGAGAAGGCTCGCCCCCGTTGACGACCTGAAACGTCGCCCACATTCCTCCTGACTCGTGGCCGATCAGCAGGCAGGCGAACCGGCCGACAAACGCCGCGTCCGGCGTGAAGCTGAAGGACTTCTTTTCTCCCGCGGTGACGAAGCCAGTTCCCGTTGGATCGGGCAGGCTTGCCCCGGGGAACGCCGGGGTCTTCGAGTCGGCGCCGCTCACCACCGTGCAGGAGTGCGCGTAGGTGGCGGCCGGATCATCGTCACAGTGCACCGTCACGGTCCACCCCTCCGGCACCGTGATGACGAGCGCGCCGTTCGTGTAGCCGTTGTAGTTGAATTCGCTCTTGGTCCCCGGCACATTTGCGACGATGGTGAAGGTCGCGGTTTTATTTGCCGCATCGAATGACAACCACTGACTCATCTGCGCGGGTGGGAGTGGGCTGGCAGCGACCGTCGCAAGCGGGCGCCCCTGCTGGGCGCCGCCGCAACCCGAGAGGACGACAGCCCCGAGAAGGACCGGAAACCAGCGGCGACCGTCCATGGACAATCCCTAAGACTCTAACTGCGCTCCATCAACCAGTCCATGGCCGACTCACCAGTGCCGAGGACCGAGATGTGTCCATCGTCGGGGCGCAGCCACAATTCTGCCGATCGAATCTGACTGGCGAGCCACGCGCCGTGCGACCGGGGCGCGATCCGATCCTGACCGCCCTGCACGATCAGGACCGGCGGGCTTACCTGCCCAGGGTCAAAGCCCCACGGGGCGACGTAAGCGAGGTCGTCATCGACCATCCCGCCCACGCCGCCGTCGAGGGCTCGCCCGGCGACTTTTCCCAGCCACGACCATGCACCCTTCAGCGCGGCATGATCTGCCGGCGTAAACAATTCCGGATCGAACTCACTCGACGTGAGGTAGTGCTCGAGCGCCGTGCGGCCCGATGCGGCCGCACGCAACTCCGCCGCGCCGGCGGCCCCCATGCCCGCGAACCAATCCAGGCCAACGGCACCGTATGGCGCCAGCCCGGAGATATTCACAGCGCCGATGACGCGTTCCGACAGCAGCGCGCCGCATGCCAGAGCGTGCCCACCACCACCCGAATGCCCCATGACCGCGAATCGCCCGATGCCCAGTGCATCGGCGATGGCGGAGACGTCGGCGGCCGCCGAGGCCACATCCCGACCCGGGTGAGGCGTTGATCCGCCGTATCCCGGCCGGTCGTGTGACACCCAACGGATGCCGCGCTGGGCGGCCGCCGGGAGCAGCGGCTCGGGTGGTTCGCCAAGATTCGGCGTGCCGTGATGCCAGAAGATGGCAAGGCTGGGGCCGGCATCAGCGGCGCGGGTGTCGTAGATATGCAGCCGGCGACCATCGCTCAGGCTGAGATCAGTCTCGTTCACCAGAGAATGTTGGAGCTTGGAGCGGGAGACGAGACTCGAACTCGCGACATCGACCTTGGGAAGGTCGCGCTCTACCAGCTGAGCTACTCCCGCTCGGCAAGCCGGATTTTAGCATCGCCCTTTCGGAGCTCCTCGCACATCGGCCAGATGACCACCATCAATTCCGCGATCCGCGCGGCCGTCCGCTTGATCTGGGCGGCGTCGAAGACATCGATCGCGTGGGTCTCGTACAGCCGAACCCAGCCGCGGTCCCAGGGCTCCAGGTCGAGCTGCTGGCCCAGGCGGGCCTTGATCATCAGCAGCTGCCGCGCCAGGCCGTTGGCGATGCGGTTGTTGAACGCCGGCTCCGCCTCCAGGTGAAGCCCCAACTCGAGCCGCCCGTTGTTCGCGTGCCACCAGGCCTCGAAGTGCACTCGCGGGTCATCGAAGAACCACTGCGCCTGGCTCGAGCGAGCGCGATGGCGCACCCCCTTCATGCCGACCGGGAGAGCCGCCTCGACCCGAGGGGGCAGCGCTCGGAAAAATCCGGCCGTCCGAACGAACCGACGCTCGCGCCGCGAGGCCTGGCGACGCACCGTGGGAGGTGCCGGCAAGCTCGCTACCGGGCCGCCGCCGGACTGCCCGACTCGCCGCCGGCGACGGCGGTCTTGACCAGCGCGCTGTATCGGTCGGCCAGCGCCCTCGCCTTTTCGGAATCCTCCATGCTGACGATGATGTGGTAGCGGGGCATGTCGGGATCTGGCAGCACCAGCACCCAACCGCCGTCGACAAAGACCTTGATCCCATCCGCCAGGTCGACCGGCTCGTCTCGGTGCATCTCCACCATGGTTCGCATCACTCGGCCCTTGGCATCCCAGGGCACCGTTTCCAGGCGATGCTCGTAGGCCGCGCGCGGGATCTCCTGACGGATGGCCGAGACCGGCCGCCGATCTTTGGCCAGTAGCTCGAGCAACTTGATCAGCGCGAAAATCGCGTCGAACCCCAACAGGTGGTCCGGGAAGGCATATCCGCCATTCGCGTCAGACGCGAGCCGCGCCTGGTGCTGTTGGGCCGCCCGCAACAGCGCCGACGGCTCACCCTTGCCCGGCACGAAGTGTGAACCCGGCAGTTGACGTACCAGGGCGGCGATCGTCTGGGGGACGATCGCCGGGGCCACGAGAACCCCCGGCTTCGACTTCAGCGCCAGCGTGGCGAACACGCCCAGTGCCTCGTGATGGTCGAGCACGCCGCCCTGCTCATCGATCAGGAAGATGCGCTCCGACCCGTAGTCGATGTAGGCGCCAAGGTTGCACCCGAGCGTCCGGGTGATCAGCGCCGACTGGCGGCGCGCCTCGTCGAAGGCTTCATTGGTCTTGGACTGATACGTCTCATCGAAGCCGGCATTGAGCGGAATCGCCTCGATGTTCAGTTCCTTGAACAGACGGGGCAAGACCAGCGAGGCACTGCCATGGTCGAAGTCGACCAGCACCTTCAAGTGCCCCTGCCGCACGGCCTCCACATCGATCAACCCAATCAACCCGTCGATATAGGAATCGATGGCGTCCTGCGGATAGGTGATGTCACCCATCTCGTAGAAATGCACCCGCCGGATATCCTCGCGGAAGAACACGTTCTCCAGCTTGCGCTCAGCCTTCTTGTCGAGCACCACGCCGTTGGCGTCGAACATCCGGATGTCGGCCGAGCGGCTGTCGAGGGGCGACATCTGAATATGGACGGCGCCGGCGATTCGATGGTCGCGCGCGTAGTACTGGATCACCGGGATGGGCAGCTCGCTCAGGTCGATGATGGAGGCGCCCGACGAGATCATGCCGGCAACCATGGCGCGTTTGATCATGCGCGAGGGACGCTGGCCGTCACGGGCGGCCGCGATCGCGGCACCCTTGGGATACATAGCGGCGAACGAGGCGCCCAGGCGAGCGCAGTACTCCGGAGTCAGCTCGATGTTGACCAGCCCGACGAGCCCGTATGAGCTGAAGAGTCCGCGCTTGTAGTGGCCGGCCCAGATGATGCTTTCGTGCACGGTCGAGCCCGGCTCGATCTCCTTGTCGGGCCAGATCTTGACCCCGGAATCGATCGTCGACCCCTCGCCGACGACGACGTCGTCACCAATCACCGCCCCTTCCTCGAGCAAGCAGCTGTTCTTGATGGTGACGTGGCGGCAGACAATCGCCTGGCGCAACCGCGAGTTCTCGCCCAAGTAGGAATAGGTCCAGATGATGGAATTACTCACCTTCGTGTTCTCGTCGACGACCGAGAAGTTCCCGACGCAGGCCGGCCCATTGATGAAGACGCCGGCTTTGAGCTTGCAATCGTTGCCGATGTAGGCCGGGCCATTGATCTTCACGTCGTAGCCGATTTCGACGTTCTCACCAATCCAGACGTTGCCGTAGCGACGCTCGCCCGCGATCTCGACGTCGACGCGTCCCTCGAGCGCATCCCAGTTGGCCTGGTAGTAGGTCTGGATGTTGCCGATGTCGCACCAGTAGCCGGGCACCAGCTGGCCGTAGAGCGGCATCGCACTGGCGAGCATCTTGGGAAAGACGTCGCCGCTCCAGTCCACCACCGTCGCCGGTGGGATCATGTCGAGCACCTTCGGCTCGATCACGTAGATCCCGGTATTCACCTGGTCGGAGAAGACCTCGCCCCAGGAGGGCTTCTCGAGGAATCGCTTGATCGTCCCGTCGGGGTTGGTGATCACCACGCCGTACTCGAGCGGGTTCGGCACCGAGGTCAGCACGATCGTCGCCGCCGCACCCTTTTCCTTGTGGAACCGCATCACGGCGCCCAGGTCGATGTCGGTCAGTGCGTCGCCGCTGATGACGATGAACGGCTCGTCCAGGTATTCCTGGGCATTCTTGACGCTGCCCGCGGTGCCCAGCGGGCTATCTTCCACGACGTAGGTGATGTCGACGCCGAAGTCCGAGCCGTCTCCAAAGTAATCGCGGATCGCGGAGCCCAGGTATTGCAACGTCACCACCACGTCCGTGATGCCGTGGGTGCGCAACAGCCGCAGGATGTGCTCCATCACTGGCTTGCCGACGACCGGCACCAGCGGCTTCGGGATCCCGCTGGTCAGCGGCCGCAGCCGCGATCCTTCGCCACCGGCCATGACGACCGCCTTCATGCCACCTGCTCCGCGGTCTTGCTGATGCGCTCGCGCAAGAACGCCGCCGACTCCTCGGGCTTGACGACATTGATCCACATCCCCGTGCCCAGCTCGAAGCCGGCCGCGGTGCTGAGTTTCGGGATCAACTCCAGGTGCCAGTGATAGGCGTCCGCGGCACCGGCGTTGAACGGCGCGCTGTGGATGAAGTAGTTGAAGGGCGGATCATTGAGCCCGTCGTAGATGGCTTTGAGGGTCAGCTGCAGCACCTCCGCGAAGGCCGCCTTTTCCGTGGTCAGATCGAGATCGCCGAATGACGCCGTGTGCCGGCGCGGCATGATCCACGTCTCGAAGGGCGTCCGCGCCGCGTAGGGCGCAAAGACGACGAATGCCTCGTTTTCGAAGACGACGCGCGTGCCGGCGCGGCGCTCATCCTCGAGAGTGCGGCAGAAAACACAGGCACTATTCGCCTCGTGGAAGCGGCGCGCGCCGTCCAGCTCGACGTCAAGGCTGGGCGGCTGCAGTCCAATCGCGTAGAGCTGTGAGTGCGGGTGCTCGAGCGAGGCGCCCGCCGGGCGGCCATGGTTGTAGAGGATCAACACCTGCTCGAGCGCGGGGTTGCGCGCGTGATACTGATAGCGGTCGACATACGACTGCACGATCTCCTCCACCTGCCGCCGCGGCAACATGGGGGTGGGCGCGCGATGATCGGGGCTGCTGATCAACACCTCACAGGCACCGATCGCGTCGCGTTGCCAGAAGCGGCCCTCATGCTGCTCCTGTCCGTCCGGTTCCGGCCGGAACGCGGCATAGAGGTTCGGCACCACCCGGATCGACCAGCCCTCGCCATTCGCCGGCAGGCCGGGTGCGCGATAGGCGAGGACCTCGGGCGGCGTCATCGATTCGTGGCCCGGACAGAAGGGGCAGACGTCACGAGCGGCGACCGATTCCTTGGTCGCCTGCGTGAACGAATCCGGGCGGCGGGCGCGTTCCGTCGCCACCGCTACCCATCGCCCTGTGATCAAGTCCTGCCGTAGTTGGGGCAACCCGCACGCTCCTGAGGAGACAACGCCGAAAGCCTGAGACTGTTTTCATTATCGACGGTCGCCTGTGAGAACGTCCTGAGGCCCCCGTCCGGCACGCCGGGAAGCCCCGCTAGGCGACCCGCTCGCCAGCCTGAAACACCGCCCACACCCGCCAGAGCGCGCGTGGATCGGTGAGCGGATCGCCGTGCACGAGGACGAGATCGGCGGGGTCGCCCGGCCGGATCCGACCGGCATGGTCGATCCCCAGCAGGTCGCCGCCTCGCCAGGTCACCGCGGCCAGCGCCTCGTGCGGCTCGAGCCCCGCCTCGACCAGTTGCTCCACCTCCCAGGCGAGGTGACCGGCGCGCACGGAGCCACCGCCGAAGTCGGAGCCGGCGGCGATTCGCACGCCCGCCCGGTGCGCCGCCTTGATGGCCGCGAAGGCCCCTTCTCGCCTGGCCGCGAGCCGGCGCTTTCCCTCTTCGCCGGTGAAACGTTCGATGCGGGTCGTCCGTTCGAAGCTTGCCCAGCTCGCCAGCACCGAGAGCGTAGAGACGAGGGCGACGTTCTTGGCGCGCATGGTGGCCGCAACCGCATCATCGAGCTCCATGCCGTGCTCGATGGAATCCACGCCGGCCTCGGCGCCCACCCGGGCGCCGTCGAGGATGGTGGCGTGGGCCGTGATCTTTCGCCCCCGGGCGTGCACCGCGTCGCACGCCTTGCGAACGTCGTCGACCGTAAATGGACAGCGGTCGGAGCGGTCCGGTGGATCGAGCATGATCTTGACGAAGTCGGTTCCCGAATCCAATTGGGCGAGCGCCGCCGCCCGCAACTCGTCGCCATCTTTGACGGGCACCGTCATCGGCAGATAGCCATCCGTCGCGATCCAGGTGCCCGCCACCCGGATGTAGGGCGCTCCGCTTCGATTCGCCATCTCCTGACGCACCTGCAGACTGACCGCGTGGCCGTCGGTACCAGCCGGCGAGCCGACGTCTCGAGCCCAGAGGATGCCCGCCTGCACCAGCCGGCCGGCGTTGCGACGGGCGACCTCGCGCAGCCCATCCGGCGGGTCGGAGCCGCGCTCGATCCAATGGCTCCCGCCGGGCATCGTCAGGTGACTGTGGGAATCGACAAAGGCGGGAACAACCGTCGCGCCGCCGCCGTCGAGCACCTCGGCGTCACCGGGATCACGCTCGTCGGGTGAGACCCAGGCGATCCGGCCGTTCTCGATCAGGAGATTAATGCCGACCTGCAGCGTCGATGAATGGCCGTCCGCCAGGCAGGCGTCGCGAATCAGGATGCGTCCCTTCATGCCGTCACCGGCGCCGGCTGTTCCTTGAGCCGGATGACCGGGCCGAGGAAGATCCACAATGCGGATAACAGCGTAAGGGTCCCGCCTAACAAGATGGTCGGCACGAGGCCGATGCCGGTTCCGAGGATCCCGCCGATGAACGCCCCCAGCGGTATGGTTCCCCAGACAATAGTTCGCATGGTGGCGTTCATCCGTCCCTGGACCCGGTCAGGCGTGATCGCCTGTCGCAGGCTCACCTGGCTGATGTTGTAAATCGGCCCGTTGAGACCCTCCAGGAACCCGAGCGCGGCGAGGACAACGACCGGCGCGATGACCTGTGCGAGCGGGGTCGCGAGGATGGCCAGGCCACCGACCGCGGACGCGATTCCAAGGGTTGGTCCGACACCGAGCCTGCGGGCGACCCAGGCGGCGCTGAAGGCGCCGGCCAATCCGCCGACGCTGCCAATGGCGAAGACGATGCCCACCGTCGCCGCGGAGAGGTGCAGCTGGCGGTAGGCAAACACCAGGAACACCGCGCCGAAAACCATGTTCGAGCCGAAATTGAAGGTCGCGGTGCACCCCGCGATCCGCCACAGGATCGGATTCTTGAACACCACGTCGAGCCCCTCCCTGATCTCGGGGATGAAGCCGGTCGCTCCGCTCGCAGTGGTCGGCCGGGGCGGGGGCTCGGGTTGTTTGATCGTGCTAAGGGCAACCGCGGAAGCCAGAAACGACAGCGCATCAATGGCCACCGCTTTCGCGCCGCCGATCCATTGGATGAGAAAGCCGGCGATTGCCGGCCCGGAGACCTGCGCGACCGATCGACTGATCTCGAGTTTCGTGTTTCCCTCGAGCAGATTGGTCCGATCGACGAGAACCGGCAGGTAGGACTGGTAGGACACGTCGAAGAAGACCGTGAAGATCCCGGTCAACAAGGCCACGAGATACAGCTGCTCGAGGGTCAGAAAGTTCAGCACGAACGCCAGAGGTATCGACCCCAACGCGAGAAAGCGGCCGAGGTCGCAGGCGATCATGATCGGCCGGCGCCGGAGCCGGTCAGCATAGACACCGGCGACGAGGCCCAGCGTCGGGAAAGCGAGAAACTCGAGTGCCGAGAGCACACCGACCTGAAACGGTCCCGCATGCAGTAAGAGAATGGCCACCGTCGGCACGGCGAGCAGCGTCACCTGGCTGCCGAACTGGCTGACAGTATCGCCCGCCCAGAGCTTCAGGAAATCGGGATGGCGCCATAGGCGACCGCCTAACACCGGGCGATTTTATCGGGAACTACACTCGTGGAGAAGGCGATGCAGGACAACGCGAACTCCGTCCGCAATCTCGTCATCGGGATGCTGCTGGTCGCGGCGCCCTTTGCGGTAGCGTGGCTGGTAACCCGGAACAATCCGAATTCCGAGGTGTTGTTGATCATCGCCGTCTTTACGGCCGGCCTTGCGGTCACATTCGCCCTGGCTTCGGGCGTTCAGCGCGTCGGCGCGATCGCCGTGCGCCTCTCGGGACGTTCCCCCCGCGACATCATGATCGTCGGTCTGGCAGCGCTCGCTCTCCTGACGCCCTGGACGATCGAGATCGCGCTTGGACATTTGCCTCGAGCCTTCGGTTGGACTAACCCATTCGCGTGGGTGGTCGCTCTCGGCCTGCTGGTGTCGGTGATGGAATCGGCCCGTCCCTACCATGGCGCCGCGCTCGCGGCGATCGGCGCGGCGCTGGTGGCCTGGGTCGGATGGGCCGGCTGGCTGCTGACCACCCCGAGCTTGAGCAAGCTTCCCTTCACGTTCATGCCAGTCGACGTGATCTCGACCGGGTGGTACGCCGGGCTGATCGGCTGGGTGATCGCGGTCGATGCCTTCGCCTCGCGCCGCGCGCGCGAGCCGGAGCGGGCGAAGGGCCGTGACGTATGGCTCCTGGCACTGGTGCCCGGAATGGGGTTAGTCCGACTTGGCTTCGGGGGCCGCGGGCGCGTCTGGCTCGCCGCCGCCATCCTCGCGGTCGCCTTCATCGGGGTCGCCGCCATCAACGACAGCGAGTTTGCCTACTGGGCGCAGTACAACACCATGCCACCGGACCGCAGCCGGCTCGATGTCGTGATCGCGGCTGCAGCGCTCGGCCTCATCCTCCTCGGCAGCTGGCTCGACACCGGGCGCACGCTGCGCCGGCGCGCGATCATGGGCGACTGGCTCGCCCGGGTCAGCGCACGTTCCCGCGGGGGTACCGGCTAGCGACCGCCGGCCGGTCTACGCCCGTCAGGCGTAGTGGCACGCGGCGAACTGACCCTTGGTAACCTCGCGCAGCAGCGGCTCTACCTCGGCACAATAGTCCGTAGCGATCGGGCAGCGGGTCCGGAAGTGACACCCGGACGGTGGGTTGGTGGGACTCGGCATCTCGCCCTGAAGCACGGTCTGCTCGCGCCTCACCGTTGGGTCCGGGATGGGGATGACCGAGATCAGCGCCTTCGTGTACGGATGTCGGGGACTCCGCAGCAACTGCTCGGCCGCCGCCATTTCGACGATCTTGCCCAGGTACATCACGGCGATGCGGTCGCTCACCTGCTCCACGACCGCCATGTTGTGCGCCACGAAGAGGTAGGTGAGGTTGAACTCATTCTGCAGGTCTTCCAGCAGGTTGAGGATCTGCGACTGGATCGAGACGTCGAGGGCGGACACCGGCTCGTCGGCGATGATGAGCTTCGGTCGGAGCGCGAGCGCCCGGGCGATCCCGATCCGCTGCCGTTGGCCGCCGCTGAATTCGTGCGGGAAGCGGCCACGGTACTGCCCCCGCAGCCCGACAACTTCCAGCAGTTCGCTGACGATCTTTTCCCGCTCGTGGGCCGACCCGATGCCGTGGACCAGCAAGCCCTCCCCCACGATCTCTCCCACGGACATGCGGGGATTCAGCGAGCCGTAGGGATCCTGGAAGATGATCTGCACCTCGCGCCGCATCTCGTGCAGCTCTTTCTTCTTCGCCTTGAAGATGCTGCGGCCCTCCAGCCAGGCCTCACCCGAGGTGGGCGGGATCAGCCGGATGATGGTGCGGGCGACGGTCGACTTGCCGGAACCCGACTCGCCGATGAGGCCGAGGGTCTCGCCCTTCTTGATCTCGAAGCTGACCCCGTCAACCGCCCTGACGTTCGCGACCGTCGTCTGCAAGAGGCCGCCTTTGATGGGGAAGAACTTGACGAGGTCCTTGACCTTCAGCAGGGCACCGTTTAAGTCGGGGGCTTCCGCTTTCTGTTTTTGCGGGCTCATTCGTACTGCCAGCAGGCCACCAGGTGTTCGGCTGCACCATTGGCCTTCAGCGGTGGGATATCACGGTCGCTCCGGGGGGCTTTGATCGGGCAGCGCGGCCGGAAGGCGCAGCCCGGCGGCACCGCCAGCGGGTTCGGCACGCTGCCGGTGATGACGTGGAGGCGTTCCTGCTTCTTCCCCAGCCGCGGGATGGAGGCGAGCAATCCCTGTGTGTAGGGGTGCTTGGGGCTGGCGAAGAGTTCCTCGGTCGACGCCTGCTCCACGATGCGCCCGGCATACATCACGGCCACGCTGTCGCACATCTCGGCGACCACACCGAGGTCGTGCGTGATCAGCAGAATGGCGGATCCAAACTCTCCCTTGAGGTTTCGCATCAGTTTGAGGATCTGCGCCTGGATCGTGACGTCCAGCGCGGTCGTCGGCTCGTCCGCGATCAGTAGCTCGGGACTCGTCGAGAGCGCCATCGCGATCATGACCCGCTGCCGCATTCCGCCCGACAGCTCGTGTGGGTATTGACTGGCCCGTCGTTTTGGATCGGAAATCCCGACCAGGCGCAGCATTTCGATAGCCCGGTTCATCCCCGCCTGGTGATCTACCTTCTGGTGCAGCCGCACCGCCTCCGCGATCTGGTCTCCGACCGTGAAGACCGGGTTGAGCGCCGTCATCGGCTCCTGGAAGATCATCGAAATGTCGTTCCCCCGGATGTCCTGCATCTCCTCGTCGGGCAGAGACACGAGGTCGCGGTCGTGAAACCAGACGTGGCCCCCGGTGATTCCGCCGTTTTTCTCCAACAACCGCATGATGGAGAGCGCGGTGATGCTCTTTCCTGACCCCGATTCCCCGACCAGGCCGACCGTTGCCCTGGCGGGGATCGTCAGATTGACGCCATCGACCGCCTTGACCGTTCCGCCGTGAACGTGGAACTGGGTGTGGAGGTCCTCAATGCGGAGGAGGTCGCTCACCTCTGCCGGGGATCCAGCGCGTCCCGGATCCCGTCACCGACGAGGTTGATGGCCAGCGCGGTGACGACCAGCGCGGTGGCCGGGAAGATCACGAGGTAGGTGTGGTCGGAGAGCAGATACTGCTCGAATTCGCTCAGCATGTTGCCCCAGCTCGG
>Ga0209011_1000164_pt1 | contig 31880 bp, 25 predicted proteins | sample BlaSpr_A8_OM1_M3_FD_187986 | JGI IMG/M metagenome (GOLD analysis project Ga0209011, IMG submission 187986) | Forest soil microbial communities from Thunder Bay, Ontario, Canada - Black Spruce, Ontario site 2_A8_OM1_M3 (SPAdes) (version 2) | ecosystem: Environmental > Terrestrial > Soil > Boreal... | reverse complement strand
GACACGCCCGCCATGACGACCAGCGTGAGGATCAGGCGACGCACTTGGCTAGCAACGGGGCCGGCGATTCGTGCGTTACGCCCAAACAAGTCGGTTTCAGGCTTTCGGGGGGGCGCGGGTGAAGTTTCTGCCGATTTATCGCAACTTCCGTGCCAGAATGCCGTCTCACTACTGAGATGACGATTCGCTGGAAGGTAGCGCTGGTCGAGGACGACCGCAGGCTCGCCCGGGCGGTCGCCGCCGGCCTGGACGAGGAGGGCTACACGGTCCGCGCCGTCGATTCGGCCGGCCGAGGCCTCGAGCTGGTCCGCCAGTGGAATCCGGACGTGGTGCTGCTGGACCTGATGCTGCCCGACAACGAAGGGCCCGAGCTGTTCGAGGCATTCCGGGCGGAGACTGACGCGGCCCTCGTCGGCATCAGCGCGCGGTCTTCGGTCAGCGACCGTATCGCCGGTCTGAAAATGGGGGCGGACGACTACGTCGCCAAGCCGTTTGCGCTGGAAGAGCTCCTGGCCCGCGTCGAAGCGGTCATCCGGCGGCACCGTGGCAAAGGCGGAGCGCGAGTGGTCGTCGGGGACGTGACCCTCGACCTCAGCGAAGGTATTGCGACCCGCGGAGAGCGCGTGCTCGTTCTGACCGGTATCGAGTTCCGAATCCTGGCTGCACTGATGCGCAGTCCAGGCCAGCTGGTCACGTACGCGCAGCTCGCGGAAGCCGTGTGGGCAGTCACCACCGGGCCGGAATCAAACTCCCTCGAGGTCCACGTGTCGCGGATCCGGCAGAAGCTCGAGGCCGGCAGCGGGTCGCGCCAGGTCCAGACGGTACGCGGTCTTGGTTACAGGTTCATCGCGGAGTCTCCGGAAAGGAAAGAGGAGTCGACCTGAGCAAAGAGAGGGTTCAGGACTGGCCAGATGCCTTGGGCGGAACGCTGATCACAGTGAACCTCTACTTTCCGGACAACTTCAGCGATGTGTATGTGGTCTCGGCCAACAATCGCTTCAGCGTCCAGGACACGGCGAGCCTTAGCGGAGGCGCCACGGGTAACAACGTCGTGACTCTCCAGCTCCACGTGCCCACCGCGTAGCGGCGCCCTTGGCCTCGGCCTTCGCCGGCTTCCCAACTCGGCTGAAGGCAGTCATCGTTGTCGTCCCGCTTGCCGGCATCGTGCTGGCCGGCGCGGCCGCGGCTCAGGGCGGCTTCACGGCCACCCAGGCGTGGCGCTGGTTTCTGGTCCCGGCCTGCTTTGCGGGAGTCCTGCTGGCGGAGAAGTTTCCGGTCAAGATCGGACCAGAGCAGAAGGTCAACCTGGGCGCCCTTCCCTGCCTGGTCGCTGCGCTGCTCCTGCCGCCCGGAGTGGGTCCCGCGACCGCTGGGGTCAGCGTGCTGGCGGGCAACGTGCTCATGAAACGGCCGTGGTGGGACTGCGTTTTCAATGCCGGCAACGTGCTGGCCGCGTCATCCATCGCCGCGTTGGTGGGGGCGATCGGTCACGACGCAGGCGCTGAACAGGATGTGCGCGCCGCGGCCGCGGCCTTCCTTTATGTAGGACTCAATGTCGTTCTCGCGGTGATTCCCGCGGCGATGCACAGCGGGCGGCCCTACCTGGCGCTCCTCAAGAAAGCGGGGGCCTCGGCATGGCCTGCCTCGCTGACTCTGGCCGCCTGCGCGGTCAGCGTTGCGGTGCTGTCGATCGAGGCGCCGTTTGCCGCGCCGCTGCCCCTGATCGTGCTGCCGCTGATCTATCGCATGAATCTCGCCATCCATGCGCAGACGAGGGCCAACGAGCAGCTGGCAGGGGTTCTGGCGGCACAGCGCAGATTCCTCACCGATGTGTCGCACCAGGTCGCGGCACCTCTCGGCACGATCATGACCAACCTATCGATCCTGAAGCGAGCCACCAGGGGCGGCTCGGCGAACGAGGCGATCGAGGACAGCGTGGCGGAGGCGGAGCGCATGAAGCGGATGCTCGGACGCCTGCGCGCCCTTGCCCACGCCGACGAGGACGTGCCTCTGCGCAAGGAGCTCGTCGACCTGGCGGAGCTGACCGCCGACGTCATCCGCGCGTACACCTCGCAGGCAGGCACGTCGGGAGTCGGGCTCGTGACGGAAGTCGTTTCAACGTCCCGAGTCAGCGCCGACAAGGACCTGCTGCGCGAGGCGGTGGCCAACCTGGTGGACAACGCGGTCCGCGCCAGTCCCCGAGGCGCCGATGTGAAGCTGCGCGTCGTGCGCGGCGCAACCGGACCGTCGATCGAAGTGATCGACAGTGGGCCGGGGATTGAGGAACAGCGGCTGGCGCGCCTGTTCGAGCGGTTTCAGCGCAGCGATTCAGGCAGTGGCCTCGGCCTGGCGATAGCACGCCGGGTGGTCGAGCGCCACGGTGGCACGATCCGGGTGCGCACCGCTCGTGGGGCGGGCAGCACGTTCACCATCGAGCTACCCGAGGCGGCTCGAAGCTAGCGGACGAGGCCTCCCTGGTAGGTCTCATGACTTATAAGACTGGCGAGGGCGCCTTAAGTGCTGCAGCGCCAGACATTGAAACTTCCTCGCGATTTGGCCTGACGCTGACAGACGGCCGATCTTTGCGCAACTTCAGCTACTTATTCCGAGCGGGCCCGATCGATGAATTCATAAAGAATTTACTTTGCGGTCCGGCTAGTAAGCACAAGAATCGAGCCCGATTGCCGTAGTAGTTGTTGGGATGGGGTTGCCCCAATGGCCTATGAAGGCTCGGTTGTCAGGTTTGCGCCGGCGCAAGGCTTCCCCGCACGGCCAGGCGATGACCGAGTTCGCCCTGGTGGCGCCCATCCTGCTCGTCCTGCTCTTCAGCGTGCTGGAAGGGAGCTTCTTGCTCTTCACGGTCGCCACCGCCCGCTTCGCGACCGGCGAGGCGGCCCGCCAGCTGTCCGAGGACGGGAACGCCGCCGCTGCCGACCTGAATGCGCTGGCCGTGATCCGCAAGACGGGTCTCGCCACCACCTCGCTGGGCACCGTCAACCATGTCGACATCTACCGCCTGGACCAGGCGTCTGACGGGACTCTCACCGTCGACCTGGCGCATTTCAACAGCTACAAGATCGACGGCACCCCCATCGGAAGCATCAACTGGCCGCCGGCATCGCGAAACATCACGAACGGCCAGATGGATTTCGTGGGGGTCACCATCTACTACCAGTACAACTGGAAGTCGGGCTTCTTCAGCGCTGCCGGCAACCTGAAGCTGAACAACGCCGTCTACATACGCCTGGAGCCCCAGCTCTACTGATGGCTTCGATCACCCGCCGCATGTCCGGCCAGGCCATCGTCGAGCTGGCGATCGCCACCCCGGTGCTGATCGCGATGCTGCTCGGCGCCTTCAACGTGGCGGTGCTGGTTTCCAACAAGGTCATCGCGGGCAATGCGGTCCGCCAGGGTGCGCGTCTGGCGTCCGAGATCGGTGGGTGGCAGACCAACCCGTACCCGGCCGACACGCAATCGGTGGACAGGCAAATCCTCCGAAACGTGTTCGCCGTCGCGCTGGACATGAACTACTCGACGCTTTCCGACATCTACATCTACAAAGCGACAGCAGCCGACGGCCAGCTGGGCGATCCCATCCCCGGGAGCGCGGTGTACAACCACTACCTGCCCGACGGCAGCGTGGGTTCGGGGCCCAACAACTTCGACCTCAACCAGCGCATCCAGACGCCGCCCAATGAAACGTCGATCGGGGTGAAGCTCGTCTGGACGTACGTACCGCCCACCGGTTCGGCCAGCTTCAATATCAAGCTGTCGGAGTACTGCGTCATGAAGGCATCGCCCTTCATCCCGTCATGAGCAAGTTCTTTTTGCCGCGCCAGAACGGTCAGGCCGGCCAGGCCATCGTGCTTATCGCGCTGATGATGGTCGCGCTGTTCGCCGGTATAGGAATGGCCGTCGACGCCGGGGTCGGGTACTACTGGAACTCCGCGGCGGAACGGGCGGCCGTCGCAGGCGCGCTGTCGGGAGTGATCTTCATGCCCAACCAGCTGTTGCCGTCGCAGGCGATCACGCCTGGCAACGACGCGACCGACCGGGCGATTGCCGAGGCCAAGAAAAACGGATTCGATGTCGCGAACACTGCCGACAACGTGAAGGTCACGGTCGCGGCGGTGTCCGGCTTCGCGAACCAGCTGGCGGTGACGGTGTCGCGCAACACGCGGACCTTCTTCATGCCGATATTCGGGGTCGGGTCCTTTCCTGTGAAGCGCACCGCGATCGCGAGCTACCTGCCCTCGATCACGCTCGGGCAGCCAGGCAGCCAGCTGGGCTCGATGGTGTCGCAGCTCGGCACCTCGGGGTACTACTTCATGCGCACCGAGGGTTGGACTACCAACCGCGGTCAGGGCGACGCCTTCACGCCGGCTCCCACCGGATGCGGTGCCCCGGCGTGCAACAGCGACGACGTCCACGGGATCAGCGATGTGCGGGGGACCGACGGCGCCGACGCGTCACTTCCTGCACGCGGCGGCTACAACTTCATGGTCACGATCCCGAATGGTTCGAGCGGGCGGATTCAGATCTATAACGCTGCCTTCTCTCCAGATGGCTGCGCCAACAACTGCAACGGCCTGCCCTTCTACAACAGCTCTGGCAACCCGAACCCAGCCAACTATTGCGAGAACTGGAAGGCGGGCATGAGCGTGCTCACCTCGCCATCGGGGCAACGCTGCGTCAACTCGAGCTCTAGCAAGAACTACTTCATGCATGAGGACGACTGCTGCAACTTCAACTATTCGGACAACACCACCTACTCCGCCATGAAGTACACCGTCTTCACGATGCCGAACGTGTTCATCCGCAGCAGCGACCAGTTCAACAGCAGGCTGACTGTCGATCCGCTCGACGCGCGGAACTGGAACCAACCCAACAACCAGTACCAGGATGTTTACACCGGCACCACCTACACCCAGGCCTACGCGGCCGACGGCCATCCGACCAACTTGATGGAGTATCACGCGTGGATGGACGCCGCCGGTCCTGGCGGCTACACGGCCGGGCTGTCGACCTACAGCGGCTCGGCGGCAGTCCTCGGCCCGGGTACGTACCGGCTCCGCATCGACACCCTGGAGTTCGACGGCAGCAACCCGCCGGGCAACTCTCAGGCTCACAAGGGCTTGGCGGTCCGGGTCGCCGACTCAGGCGGTTACTCGAAATGCGGCGCCTGCTCGCTGTCCGCCATGAGCGACATGGCGATCTACACGCCGGTCAACCTGCCGTCGACGGGCTCGTTCAACGTTCCGCTGTTCCAGCTGCCGCCCGATTACGCGGGCAAGACGATCTCGGTCGACATCTATGACCCAGGGGACACCAACGGCGCGACCACCAGCGGGACGATGACGCTGGGGATTGCCGACCCCTCGGGGGCGATCGCCAACGTCTCGCCGGGGGTCGCCAAGATGTACAACCTCGGCACCCAGCGGAGCAACTACCCGGCGTCCGCGACGCTGGTGGCCAGCGGCCCGAACCCTATAGTCACCGTCCGGACGTCGGGAGGCTCGGTGCCGTTCGACAACTACTGGCTGCACTTCGACATCCCGATCCCTGTCTCGTACAACCCTGGGGCGAGCCCGAGCAACTGGTGGTGGTCGCTCCAGTACGGGATCTCCGGCAGCGTCACCGGCACCGACACCGTCACCGTCGCGGTGAGCCTGAAAGGGAATCCCGCCCACCTGGTCATCAGCTAGTGCAGGGGCGGTCGCTCGCGCGCGTAGGGTCGGTGGTGGCCCTAGTGCTGGCCGCCGTCATGGGTGTGGTGCTGGTCGCCGCCCTGGGGTTCACCGCCGAGCAGCGCATCGCGGCCCGGCCGGCACCGGCCGCGAGCCCCAGCCATGAGCTGGTGCCAAGCCCGAGTCCGATTCCCTCTCCGTCACCATCACCGCCGCCTCCGCTGCCTCCTACGCCACCACCGCCACCACCGCCTCCTCCGGCGAGCCCGGTGGGGCCACCTCAGATATTCGTCTACATCTTCGGCAGCGATTACGGTGACCTGGCAGCTTCGACGCTGCCGGGCGCGGTTTGCACCGCGAGCGTCACGATGCCGGACGGCAACAAGAAGGACCTCGGGAAGCAAACTGCCGATGCGCAGGGGAAAGTCGTGTGGAGCTATCCACCGAAGTCACCGGCCGCGCAGGGCAACGGCGTTCACTCGGTGTCCTGCCGCCTCGGCAGTCAGAGCGCGAGCAGCGACGTGAACTTCGAAGTCGGCGGTTGATCTAAGTTAGGCTCGTGGCCATCATCGTCTGCCCGCAACCGCAGGCAGCCGAGATCGGCCTGGACGTCATGCGGCGCGGCGGAAACGCGGTGGACGCCGCGGTCACGTGCGCGTTCGTGCAGGGCGTGCTCGACCCTCAGATGTGCGGCATCGGCGGCTGCGGCGTGATGCTCGTGCACAACGCCAAGGGCGGTGACGCGCTGCTCGAGTTCTATGCGACCGCCGGCTCGGGTGCGCGTGAGGACCAGTGGGAGCGCATTTTCATCCGCGAAGCCGCGGACCGCTACGGATATGTGCTCGATGGATGGGTCAACGATGTCGGGTACCAGTCGGTGGGGGTGCCCGGGACGGTGGCGGGCCTGCACGAAGCGCTGACGCGGTTCGGCACCATCTCGTGGTCGCAGGCGATCGAGCCCGCCATCCCGCTCGCGCGCGACGGGTTTCCGGTCAGCGGCTACATGCATGGGTACTGGACGACCGACTACGGCCCGGACGTCGTGCCGAACCACTTGCGGATTCAGGCCACGCCCGCGGCGAAGGCGCTGTACACGCACGATGGCGCGCTGTTCGCGATTGGCGAGCGGTTCGTGCAGTCGGACTACGCGCGTACTTTGGAACGGCTCGCGCTCGACGGACCGGAGGCTTTCTATAGAGGAGAGATCGCGGACGCGATCGCAGCGGACTTCGAGGCGAACGGGGGCTTCATCACGAAAGAGGACCTGGCTGGGTATGCAGTCAACGTGACGGAGCCTTTGCGAGGCACGTACCGCGGTCTGTCCGTGGCGGCGGCGGGCCCGCCGGCGGGGGGCTTGACGCTCTTGCAGATGCTGAACTTTCTCGAGGGCTACGACCTTGGTGCCCATGGATGGCCCAGCTCGGAGGCGGCGCGCGTGATCGTGGAGGCGATGGCGTGGGCAGTGGCCGACCGCGAGCTGCATATCGCCGACCCGCGCTTCGTCGAGATTCCGACCAGCGCCCTTGCCGACAAGGACTACGCGGCTCGTGCTCGACAGGTGGTTGCCGCGGGCGCTCGTGCCCACGATCGTTCGGACACGACGCAGGTGTGCGTTGTCGACGATGCGGGAAACGCGGTCTCGCTGACGCACACGCTGGGGTCGGCGAGCGGCGTGGTGACGCCCGGCCTGGGCTTTGGTTACAACAACTACATGAACTGCTTCGACCCGCGTCCCGGGCGCCCCAACTCGATAGTGCCGGGCAAGACGCGCGTGACGATGATGACGCCCACTTTCGTGTTCGACAAGGGCGGCCGGTTGAGAGTGTGCATTGGGGCGCCGGGCGGCACCAAGATCGTGATGGGGATCCTCCAGGTGCTGGTCAACGTGATCGACCACCGTATGTCGCCGGTCGAGGCGGTGAGCGCGCCCAGGATCGACTTCCAGGGGGACGTGGTGCAGGCGGAGGCGCGGATCCCCATGTCTGTGATTCAGGGTCTCGAGAAGCACGGATACCAGGTCAACCGGCGGACGCTGAACTACGACTCGTACTTTTCTCGGCCGCAGGTGATCGTCGCCGAGTCCGATGGCTTTCTGCACGGCGCGTCCGACCCACGCAAGGACGGCGGCACCGCTCTCGATACGATGACGCAGTGAAATTCGAGGGCAAGGTCGCGCTCGTCACGGGCGCCGGCCGGGGAATTGGCGCGGCGACGGCGGAGCTGTTTGCGCGCGAAGGCGCGAAGGTGGCAGTGTCGGACATGGACATCGCCCCGGCTCAGGAGGTGGCTGGTCCAATTCGCGGCCTCGCCATCGCGTGCGACGTCACCGATCGCGCGCAGGTCGAGGCGATGGTCGAGCAGACGGTGAAAGAGTTCGGCCGGCTCGACATCCTGGTCGCGTGCGCGGGCATCACGCGGGACAACCTGCTGTTCAAGATGACGGACGACGACTGGGATTCAGTGATCGACACGCACTTGAAGGGCACTTTCTTTAGCGTCAGGGCGGCGCAGAAGCACATGGTCGAGCAGAAGAACGGCAAGATCGTCCTGCTGTCCTCCACCTCGGCCCTCGGGAATCGCGGGCAGACAAACTACTCGACGGCGAAGGCGGGGTTGCAGGGCATGGCTCGCACGCTCGCGATCGAGCTGGGCCCGTTCAACGTCAACGTCAACGTGGTGGCGCCCGGCTTCATTGAAACCCGGATGACGCGGGCCACGGCTGAACGCATGGGGGTCGACTTCGAGGCGTTCAAGGTCGGGGCTGCGTCGCAGACCCCTCTGCGTCGTGTCGGGCAGCCGGAGGACGTCGCAAGTGTCATCGCGTTCCTGTGCAGCGATGAGTCCAGCTACGTGTCGGGCCAGACTATCTACGTGCGGGGCGGCCCCTGATCAGTTAGTCGGGAGCCAGGAGGAGCTTGGCCTGCCGGGCGATGCGATGGACGAGCTCGCCGGCAGGGACGATGTCGTGAACCAGGCCCGCCGACTCGCCTGCGAGGACGAAGTCTCCAGCGGCAAGTGCCCCTTCCAGCGCGGGCCGTAGGTGGTCGTTACCGGCCCATTCGTACGGGCGGTCGGCCCACTCCTCGAGCAGAGGGTGCTTGATGCTCCGCACCATTGCTCCGGGCCAGACCTGCTGGAGCACGTCGTCGAAGAACTTGCTCGCGATTGTCTCGCTGCCGAGCGCATTGAGGATGACGTCCTTCGAATGGCCTCTGCCAGTCGCTTCGGGCGTGGCGAGGAACCGGGTGCCGATCAGGGCGCCCTGGGCGCCGAGCATGAGCACCGCCGCGAGGCCGCGTCCATCGGCGATGCCGCCGGCTGCGATCACTGGCACGTCGCCGACGACGTCGATCACCATCGGCACGAGGGGCAGCGTTCCCATCATCCCGACGTGTCCGCCTCCCTCAGTCCCCTGGGCGACGATTGCGTCCGCTCCATCGCTGGCGACTAGGCCCGCTTCCTCCGGGGTCGTCACCATGTGGAGCACCTTGCTGCCGGCGTCGTGGGCCTGGTAGGTGAGGTCCGACGCTCGACCCCAGGCCAGCGACAGGACGGGGACCCGCTGGGCGAGGGTAACCTCGAGGGCCGCAGGGTCCAGCTGGCAGACGACGTGGTTCACGCCAAACGGGCGGGAGGTCAGCTCGCGGACCAGCCGGATCTCGGTTCTGAGCTCGTCAGGCGTGCGGCCGAGGCCCCCGATGATGCCGAGGCCGCCGGCGTTGCTCACGGCAGCCACGAGCTCAGGGGAGGTGTATCTCGACATCCCGGCCTGGAAGATCGGGACGTCGATTCCAAACAGTTTGCATACGGGTGTGTGGAGGCGTGTCATCGCGCGCGTCTCTTTATATCCGGTCTGAGTTCACGAGGCCCCGTTCGGGAGCCTTAAACCGCAAGGAGATGGCCCCCTGCCCGTTGAGCAGTCTTATGAACCGGATTCTCGGCCGAGTGAGGCAGCGCCTAGGCCTGCGAACTACTGTTCGCCGTAGGGGCCTTTGGAAGCCCAAAGGGCGTATTCGAATTGAGTTCGGCGGTAATGGGTCGCCGATCGGGTTCTGGCGCCCCGCGGCCGACCGGAAGGGGTTGACTCCCTTCCTGGCCGTCTGTTACGTTGGCGGCCGTTTCTGGGGAGCCGCCCACCGCGGGGCGAGTTCGGACTCTTAGGGGTAGATTTGCGAGTTCATCGTTATTTGACTCATGTCGTCGTGCTCGCAGTGGCGATCGCGATCTCCGGCTACGCCACGATGGACCGCCATTTCCCCAGTTTGCTGACCGCTCGCCTGGGCGCAGTGAGCGCGGACGCGCAGGTCATGAGCGATGGCGGAACCGTTGGTGACGTCTCGCTCGGACGCTACAGCACGATCATCAAGCCGGTCTCGATTCCGACCTCGGCCCCGATCGACAGGAGCCCGAAGCTCTACTCGGTCGCACCGGGCGAAACGCTTTCCACGATCGCCGCGAAGTACGGCGTCACAGTGGCTCAGATTCGCTGGTCGAACACCAACCTGATGTCGACCGACTCCGTCAACACCGGAGACCAGCTGGTGATCCCGCCGGTGCCCGGAATCGTGGTCACCACCAAGGCAAGCGATACGTTCGAGAGCCTGGGAGTCAAGTACTCGGTCGACCCGCAGCTCATCATCGACTTCAACCGGCTGCGCAGCGCTCAGCTGCCGGCGGGCACCCAGATCGTCATCCCTGGTGGCGTCGGGGGCGCTTTCCCGCCGCCGCCGGCCCTGTACCAGCTGCTCGCGCGGTCAGGCACCAACCAGGCGTTCAACGCCCGCGTGCTCGGCTGCTGCCTCGGACCATACCCGGCGACCGGATTCCCGTCCGGCTGGTGCACGTGGTACGTCGCGACCAAGCGCAACGTGACGTGGCGCGGTGACGCCGGTTACTGGTACGCGAATGCCTCGGCTCAGGGATACCCGGTCGGACCGACCCCGAAGGTGGGCTCGATCATGGTGACCTGGGAGAGCTGGGCGGGCCACGTCGCCTACGTCGAGTCTGTCAACGCGGACGGCTCGTGGGTTGTCTCCGAGATGAACTGGATCGCCTTCAACGTGATCAACGAGCGCACGATCAAGCCCGGTCAGCTGGGCGGCAAGCTCGTGGGGTTCATCTACTAGGAGCTTCTTCGGCAGGGCGCTGAGCCCAATCGTCCTCCATCTTCTGGACGTCGCGACGCACCGTGCGCAGGCCCGTGGTCGCGACGATCGCCGCCAGGACGAGCAGCGTCGGAGAGGTTATCAAAAGCGCGAGCTGAAGGCTGCCGACGTGATCCGAGATGACGCCTACGTCAAATGGCGAGTGTGAGTCCCCGAGGATGTGCGAGACGAAGAGCAGCATGGTCACCGCGCTGGCTCGCAGCGCCGGGGAGACAACGCTCTGCGACAGGGCCGTGAACGGGCCGGCGTACAGGTAGAGGCAAACGACTGCCAGGAAAAACGCGGGGACGAATACTGGAACCGGCCCCATGCTCATCGGGGCGACCAGCGCGATGCTGATGAATACCGCGCCGAGCAAGAAGCCGGCAATGCCGACCTGAAGGTGCGCGGCAGGGTTGTTCAATGCGCGGCGGTCGCCGATCCACCCGCCGGCCAGAGTCCCGATCAGGCCCCCGGCGACCAGCACGACCCCTGCCAGGAGTCCCGCCTTGCTTACGGTGAGGTCGAAGCGCCGGTTCAGGACGATCGGCAGCCAGAAAGCATTGGAGGCGAGGACGAAGAATAGGAGGGTCTGGGCGAAGATCGTCGCGCGAAGGGTGGGGATCCGCATGAGGTCGATGAATTGGCGCAGGCTTGCGTCGCGTGTCTTCTCGAGGGCTGGTCCGCGGCTCTCCGCGCTTCCCCGCAAAGGCTCACGGAGCCCAAAAGCAAGCAGGGCGAAGAGGATTCCAGGCGCTGCGGCAAAGAAGAAGGCGTTGCGCCAGCCGAACTTCTCGGCGATGTACGCGCCGCCCGCAAAGCCGACGGCGATTCCGAGCGTGCTGCCCGCGCCCCAGATCGACATGACGCGGGCGCGCTGCTCCTTCGGAAAGTAATCGGACAGCAAAGAGGTGCCCGCGGGGTAGTAGCTTGCCTCGCCGATCCCCAGTACGGCTCGGCTGAGAAAGAGCTGGAAGAAGTTGCGCGCAAACCCAGTAAAGAGAGTGGCGAGGCTCCAGATAGCTACGCCGACTCCGATCACAGTCTTGCGGACGCCGCGATCTGCCCAGTAACCGAATGGCAGCGCGGCGAAGGCGTAGACGATCAGGAAGGCCGATCCGAGGAGTCCGATTGGGGCGTCGCCTAAGTGGAATTCCCTCTGGATAAGCACCGAAGCGGAGGCAGCGACCCACCGATCCATGTAGTTCAGGAAGTTGATACCGACCATGACCGCGAGCACGTATCGCGCATAGCCTCGCGCCACGGGCGCCATTATTGCCGACAGCGCGGCGGCCAAAGCGCAGGGATGGGATTGCGTACGATTACTGGTCGCTACTGGGTCGGCTGGGCATTGGCGAGCTCAAGTGGCTGTAAACCACCCGCGAAAGCTTTGCAGGTTCAAATCCTGCCCGGCCCACCACTTCGCATCCGGCGTTGGCCTAGCATCCTGAGCGCCCCATGACGCTGGACAACGTCAGCGTGCCGCTCGCGTTGGCGGCCGGAGCCGCCTCGTTCCTGTCTCCGTGCGTGCTGCCCCTGGTACCGGTCTACGTGTCCTACCTGGCTCGCACGCCGGGCCGCGACGGCGCTGCGTACGGAACCAACCCGTCAGGTTTCAACACCCTCGTAAGCGCAATCGCCTTTGTGCTCGGTGTGAGCGTGACTCTCATTGCGTTGTTCTACGCATTGCGAACCTTGCTGCAGCCGGTGCGCGACGTCGTCGCACCGCTTGCTGGGGTGCTCGTGATTCTCTTTGCTCTGCACCTGGCCGGACTACTTCGACTGCCCGGTATGAATCGTGAATTCAGGCTATTCAAGACGGTGTCTCGGTTCACGGGGCCGCTGGGAGGGTTTCTGCTTGGGCTTGCCTTTGCGGCCGGCTGGACGCCGTGCATCGGACCGGTGCTCGGTGCAGTCCTCACGGCGGGCGCCACCACCGGCACCACCGCCCGCGGGCTGGTGATCGTCGCCTGCTATTGCATCGGCCTCGGGTTGCCATTCCTGGTGCTTGCTGTTGGTGTGGACAGAGCCGTCGCCGCGGTGCGGCGGCTGAACGCGTGGCGCCGCCCAATCGACCTGATTTCGGCGGCTGTGTTGGGCGCCATGGGGATACTGTTGTTGACGAACAGCCTCATCGTGATCACGCAGCTAGGGAGCCACGTGTATCCGAGCTACAACCCATTCGGACTTTGAGCGCGGCGGCTGAAGCCCTGACATCAGGGTGCTGTTAGACCTGCGCTTGAAATGGGAGTGAGCTTCCAGATAGGAATCATCTGGACCTGCTCTGGCTGTTCGTTACCTTCAGTTCGCTTCAGACAATCACCCGGAGATCCCTGATGGCGATGAATCGCCGGCGCATCGTGGCCCTGATCGACAGCAAGCGCGACGCGACCCCGCCAAGTCGCGGATCAAGAGGAAGCCCCTGAGGATCTAACCCACGCGCTTGAAAAAGAACGTGGACGGCGCGAGCTGTCCATAGGGAGTGAATGCAAAGTCCGGGATCACGCCGGCGCTCGTCCATCCGAGCTTTTGATAGAGGTACTCCGCGCCGCTCCCAGTTTGGGTGTCGAGGATGAGCAGGCTCTTGCCGTGGCTGACCGCTTTCCTCTCGACCGAGTCCATAAGGCGCATACCCAGACCGTGCCTCCGGGCCGACCTGTGTACCAGTAGCTTCGCCACCTCTGCTCGGTGCCGGCCATTTGGAAAGGATGAGAACTGCAGCTGCACCGTGCCGACGATCGGATCGCCCGCAACCAGCAGCACGTTCCGGCCAGTCTCGATCCCGCCGGCGACTCCCATCCAGTATTGGCGGGCCACATCGGGGTCGAGGGGCGCTGGAAAGCCGAGCGACGCGCCGCTCTCAACTGCATCGGCCAACAGGTCCGCCAGCTCGATCACGCATGTGCGCGCGGCGACCGCGTCGAGCTCACGAATCTGGATCACTCCAGAATGAAGACTAAGAGATCACGACGTTCGTGAAGGCGTAACCCAGCAGGCCCCGGTAACTGCACTGGACTTGGACCTGCGCCGGACCGACCAGCGCGGTGGGTTCCACCGTCCAGGTCCACGTCGCATCCCCGCTGCCATTCGCGATCTGTGGTCCTAAACCACCGGCGGTGCTCGGCCTTCCAGGCGCTGGCGGGAGGTCGTAGACGAGGATCGAGCAGTTCGCGCCCGGTTGGTTGGTGTGAACGGCGATCGTTGCACCGTTGACCGCCCCTCGCGCTGCGGGACTGGTGATGGTGGTGTAGTAGATGGAAACCGGCACCACCGCTCCACTCGAGCGAATGAGCTTCATGATCATCACGCCGCCGTACGCGGTGCCAACGGCGTTGGGGTCGAAGTCGCCGCCGTTGATCGTGGCGTGAACGAAGCACCCCGTAAATCCGTTTGGCGAGCTGATCGAGGTCAAGAAGAAAGCGCGGTACCGGACGAAGGTGAGAGTGCTGCCGCCGAATCCACCCGGCACGACCGGCAGCCAGACGACGCGCGGGCTGGGCGACTGAAAGGTTGTACAGGTTTCGCTGGGCCGCATGGAGATCCGTGACTGCAGCGCAGCGGCAGTCTCCGGAGCCAGGCTTGTGAAGTCGAAATTGTTGATCGGATATGCCGGTCCGAGCTTGACCGGCGGATTCATGCCATTCGCCATCGCGTTCTGGTAACAGGTGATGTCGTTGTAGCTGCAACCCGGAGGCACGATGCTTCCGAAGTTGCATGTGCCGAAACTGCCGCTGCCGCTGGCGGGTTGCATGCTGATGCTCGAGTCGTAGCCGACCATGCAGTCGTCATTGAGTGCGAGTGGTATCGCGCCTGCAGTCAAGGCAACTCCGAACATCGCCGTTGCGCGGGCGAAGACCGGAAAGACCCTGAAGCCCAGCACCCTCGTGAAGGTGGCCGCCTCCGGTTTGCTGACCTGGACCATGACGCCTCGAACGGTGTTGTCCAGAACCGCCACGTGCGTTGTGCGATCGGGCTTCACGTAGTCCATGAAGAACACATCGCCGCTGGCGGAGTTCCATCCGTTGTACTGCGCGAACGCTAGCGCAGATGCTTTGACCTGAGAGTCTGACAACGACCCGTAGGTGCCGCTTTCTCCGCTCCAGCTCTTTTCCATCAGGAAAGCACCGGCGTGCGCGCCCGCTTCCGCAGCGGACTCGAGCGATCGTGTGTCCGCGTACGCTCGCCCGCCGTCGACAACGAGTCCGACCATCCCGATAAGGACCACGAGGCCCAACATGAACAGGACCAATATCTGCCCGCTCTGTCGTTTTACTTTCATCGAGGCACCCCCACGGCATAGATACGAAGTCGATCTGTCCGAACTGAGTGAGCAGGCGCGTCGCGATTGAAAATCGCCTCCCTGCTTGTGACGTGTGCTGCGGATCTTTCGATCAGGCACCGTCTACAGGTGTTTAACCTGCTGGCGAAATCGATCTTGCGATCGCCTAAAGAATTTCTAAAAAGTGCGCGCGCGATTCAGTTTCGCGAGATCTGCTCCCTGAAATTAGGAAATCGCGTCCGGCTCCTCACTTTCATCGACATCGATTAGCGGGTCCTCATCGCTGGCCGAATACCGGTCGCGGACTTCTGCTCCCGCCGTCTCCGAATCACCAATGCCTTCCTCAGAGTCTTCTTCAACAATGTCGCCCGCCTGCCCAGACTCCGCGAGCAGCTGGCCATACGCACGCGCGGCCTCGTCTTGTGTCGAGTACTCCCAGAACTCTGTTCCCGGCGGAATCTCCGCGCCTTCCGTGACGTCCGTCCCGTGACTGAAGACGTACGCGCGACCGCTGTCGGGATCCTGGATCAGCGAAAGGAACCGCTCTCCGCCAAGCTCGGTTCGCCGTTCAGCCTGGCCGGTGTTCTCGAGCTCAAAGAGACGGCTGATGATCTGCTCCTCGCTTCTATCTTGCATGCCTCTAATTCTGAGGTAGGGGATTGGCCAAGTCACCGATCTCCTACGATCCCCGCTGTGACATTTGACCGCGTCGCCGAATCCGTGGTCGCGCTGCTCATTCTCGCCACGGTCCTCTACGACCTTTTTCAAACTGTCGTCCTGCCGCGCCCGGCCGTCCGCAAGATGCAGCTGGCGCGCCGTCTTGTGGGGCCGATGTGGCGGGTCTGGCGTTGGGTCAGCCAGCGTTCGTCGCGGATCGATCGCAGTGAAGCCCGGCTCGCGGCGTTCGCTCCGATCGCCCTCCTGACGCTGTTTGGAGTGTGGGGAATGACCCTGATCGTGGGCTACGGGATGCTGATCAACAGCCTCGCCGATCAATTCCGGCCGCCGCCGCAAGATTTCGCCACCGCGATCTACATCTCCGCCAGCACCCTGGTGCCGCTCGCCTACGGAGACTTCGTTCCAGAGGTCGGTCCCGCGCGCCTGGTCATCTTCGCGGAGAGCGCGACCGGTGTCGCGATTGCCGCCCTTGCGATCACCCTGCTCTTCTCCTTGTACGAATCATTTCGTTCTCGCGAGGAGCTGGTCGTCACTCTCGACGCGATGGCGGGCGCGCCTCCGTCGGGCGTCCAGATCCTCGAGACCGTAGCCGAACACAACATGAGGGCGGAGCTAAACAACACCTTTGACGAGTGGCGGCGCTGGTCGGCGATGGTGCTGGAGAGCCACCTTGCGTATCCGCTGCTCATCTATTTCCGGTCGAGCCACGACAACGAGGCCTGGGTCAATTCGTTTGGCGCGGTGATGGACGCCGCCATTCTCGTCATCAGCACTATCGATGACGACTCGGAGGGTCCGGCGCACCTCATGTTCAAGGTCGGCAACCATCTCGTTGAGGACATGGGGTGGGTCTTCGGAGCCAAGAGTCCGACCGATCCGATAGTCGAGCGAGATGAATACAACGTTGCCGTCGACCGACTCGTCAAGGCGGGCTACCGCATCAAGGACCGCGAGGCTGGGTGGAAGCGATTCGTCGAGCTCCGCTCGAATTACGCCGGCACGCTCAACTTAATTGCGCACTGGCTGGTGATTCCGCAAGCACAGTGGATCGGCGACCGCTCCTACCTGCCGCACCGGACCCGAGCACGCCGCCGCAAGCGACCAAGCGCCTAAGTCAGGAGGCCGAGCTCCCGCGCCTTGACTATCGCCTCGAGCTTCGAGTGCACGCCCAGCTTGCTGCCCACGCTGCGGATGTGCGTGCGAATCGTCGTATAGCTGATCCCCAACTTCGCGGCGATCGCACGGCTCGAGAGGCCGGCGGCCATTAGGCCGAGCACCTCCCTCTCGCGCACCGTGAGGCTCTGCAGCTGGGCCTCGATCCCCCGGCGCTTCGCGATCAGGGTCGCGATGGTTCGTGGCGTGATCAGCATCCGGCCTCGCGCGACATCACGGATGGCTTCGACCACCTCGCTGGCAGCCTTTGATTTGTGGATGAATGCACTGGCCCCTGCCTGAACGGCGGCAAACCGAGCGGCGTCCGTGTCCTCGCGGGTGAGGAAGATCAGCTTCGCCTCGGGGCGGACTTCACGGATCGCAGCGGCCGCCTCGGCGCCGGTTCCGTCCGGAAGCCGAAAGTCGAGCAGGACGACATCAGGGCTGAGCTCAGTCGCCGCAGAGAAGATCTCGGCCACAGATCCTGCGTCGCCGACGACCTTCATGTCGCTTTGGTGGTTGATCAGCGCGGCCAGGCCTTCGGCGACGACAAGATGGTCCTCGACGATAAGGACCCGAATCGGAAGCTCATCGGATGGAGCGCCACTGCCCTCCGGCTCGGGAAAGCCGGTCGATGCGAATGCCGCGCCTTCGCCGGGCGGGGCAAACCACAATCTGGTCACATTCGGTACAACTCGCGTGCCATGGACACTACCCGCCCGACCGAAACCGAGAGGGCGCCCGGAGGCGCCCTCTCAAGTCATCGATCTGCCGATTCTCTAGTCGCGCGACCTCCCTGGCAGCTCCACGCTGTCGGTGAATACATCTTCATCGCGCACGACACCCTGGCCGGTCGGCGCCGAGTTGCGGGTATCCGACCAGATCGGGTGTGCCGTGGTGCCGACAAGCACCAGGCCGGTGTAGTCCCCGTTGAAACCCTCCTGGACGCCGTCGGGCGGTGGGAAGGACGGCGAGACCACCACAGCCTCGTAGCGGGTGTTCAGGCCGGTGCCGCCGGCCAGCGAATAATCGGAAGGCATGGCCCGTACCCCGTTTCCGGGAGCCGGTTTGAACACCCCCGATTTCCCAGGTGCCGGGTTCTCGTTGGGAACCCTGTCGGTCCTGTAGTAACTGATGCCGATCCGATCTCCGTCGCCAGAGCCCGAGCCAGACTCGCCGTCGGAGTTGGAGGGCACCACCGCGATCGCAGCGAAGTAGTGGTCCTTGCCGTCCTCTGGGTTGACCGGTTTGGCCGCCTCGGTCCACGTCCTGCCGCCGTCGGTTGAGGCGGCGAGCTGGATGTCGTACTTGCCCGTCCGGTAGTCCTGCCACGTGGCATAGACGTTGCCGTTGCCTCGGTTGACCGCGATGCGCGGAAAGTCATTGGTGCGGATGAAGGCACCGGGGATGCATTCTTCGGGGCCACGGCCGAAATCGCACTGTGGCTCGCCAAGCGTCACGTCATTGCCAACCAGGACCGGCGCCGACCACGTGAGGCCTCCGTCTTTCGACCTGACGCTCAGTTCCTGCGCGTTGGGGTTGCTGGTTGCGGTGTTCTCGTTTTCGAACACGACCACGATGTCGCCATTGGGGAGGACTATCGGGTCGGAGCCCTGGTCGAAGTCACAGACGCTTGCCGATTGCGAAGGATCGAACACGTTGCCGTTGAAGCAGAGCCCGGGTGCGACACCGCTGATCTCGAGCGGCTTCGACCAGGTCACCGCGTGATCGCTTGAGCGCGAGAAGTAGATCTTGCTGTGGCAGTACTGGTCCGGTACGCCATCGACCGTGCAGGAGGCGTCGAACACGGTCCAGGTGATGTAGACGTTGTCCTTGAACGGGCTCGAAGCGTAGCTGTCGGCAATGATGAATTGTTTGTCGTGCCCGATGGCGGGGTTGTTGTCTTCGACGACCACATAAGCGGCGGGGTTCGCCCTGCTACCGGCCGGGATGTTGTTGAAGAAGGATCCCCCGGCGCCGGCCGGCGAGCTGGCGACAAGGATGCCGTTGGCGTCGTCGTTGATGTCGAACAGAACGCAGCTGAAGAATGCGCGTCCCTCGGAGTCGAAGGTCACTGTGGGATCGCTCGCGGCGTCGTAAGTGCGCCCCGCGGGCGGGCCTCCCTTGATGGTATGGCCCACCGGATTCCTGTTGAGCCGCTGCCAGAAGGGAGGCAGCTGGTCGCCCCACGTCTTGCCGCTGTCGAACGAGTAATCGATGCCGCAGTGGTTGAAGCCGATCCGGCTGTCGTTCTGCCCGGCGACGAGGTTCGCTGGATTAACCGGGTTGACCGCGATGGTTGTCTCGGCCTGGCGCCTGTAGGTGCAGTCCTGGTTCACGCGCACGTTCATTCCCGCCGAGTTCCGGTTCGCGCAGCCCAGCGAGCCTAGGCTGACCGACAGGGATCCCTCTCCGCTGAGGGCGTCCGCGCGTTCGAGCGCTTCCGACGCCGCTTGCAGCAGGCCGCCTGAGAAAAACGGTGCCTTCTTAGGGTTTACAGCTGCGGCTGTGCTGAAGCCGGGGGCTTTGATGACCGCGGGCCTGAGCAAGCCCTTCGCCGCTCTCGTGATCGGGCCTTCTTTGGCCGCGGCCGTGAGGGGTGCGCTGACCACCACGAGGCCGCTGAGCAATGCCGCAAGCGCAAGTGTCGCAAGAAGTCGCTTTCTCAACGCATTCCCCCTACTTCAAAGGTCGCGGGCGCCGACCCGTTCCCACCTAACCTCTGCCGCGAAAAGCGCCCGAAACGAGGCGTGTCCACCACACCCCCTGTATCACGCAACTCTGTCAATGCCAGGGACGAAAGTCAAGGCGTTAATAGCCTGCCGTCAACTTTTGGCAACCATCCGTGCTGGCTAAGCGGTGGACACTTTGATTCCCTTCGGCACCTTCCCCACTTTGACGCGCGTGCCGTCGATCGCGAAGTCGATCCGGTGGCCGGCGAAATGCAACCCGCTCACCTCCACCCGCCGCCACAGCTTCGTTTCGACCGGCGCGACGCGAAGCGATCCCCGCCTCGCGTCCGCGTCCAGGCCCAGCAACGTGGTGATCAACGAGTACCCCGCCGCGGCCGACCACGCTTGCGGCGTGCAGCTGCTCGCATAGTTTGTCGGAGGTCGGTCTGGCTCGCGGTCGTCGCCGCGCCACAGCTCAGGCATTCGCCGCAACGCCATCGCCATCCCTCCTTCCATCAGCGCTCGAGCGACCCGCTCGGCGTGCTGAGGAAAGCCAGACTTCCGCAAGCCGGCGGCCGCCATGGCAGTGTCGAACGGCCATACAGAGCCGTTGTGGTAGCTGCCCGGGTTGTAGTTGATTGCTTGTGTCGAGAGTGTGCGAATGCCCCATCCGTTGAACAGCTCGGGCGAAAGCAACCGATCGGCCACGTTCGCCGCGCGAGTTCGAGGTAGGAGCCCGGCCCACAGACAGTGGCCGGGATTCGACGTGATCGCCGCGACCTGACGCTTCCCGCCGTCGAGCGCCTGAGCGACATATCTCTCCTTCGCCATCCAGAAGTCGCGGTTGAAGCGGCGGCGAAGCGTCGCCGCCCGCGCCTTCAACTCGGGCCGCCTGAACGACATCTCGACCATTGCACGGTAGAGGTAGGCCTGCACCTCGCACAGCGCGGCGGGTCGCGGCGGGTCGCTGCCGTCGACGTGCGTCAGCGAATCGTCCGAGTCCTTCCATCCCTGGTTGCGCGCCCGGCCGCCGCGGTACTCGATGTAGCCGTCGCCATCGACGTCGCCGTACTCCGTGCACCATTCGAGCGCCGACTCGGCCGCGGGCCACAGCTCATCGAGCAGCCCATCGTCGCCAGTCCAATCGACACTCTCCGCCAGCGCACACACGAACAGCGGGGTCGCGTCGATGGTGCCGTACAGAACATTCGGCCACAAGCCTCGGTCGACGACCTCGCCGGTACGGACCTCGTGGAGGATCTTGCCCGGCTGCTCCTCGCTGCCGAGATCGATGCGCCGGCCCTGATGCGCGGCCACGTAGCGCAGGACCCCTCGGGCGATCTCGGGGTTGACCGGCAGCATGCCTATCGACGTAATGATCTGGTCGCGTCCGAACGGCACCGCATACCACGGCAGGCCGCCCATTGGGTACGGACCGGTTGGATAGCGATCGGCCAGCATGCGAATGTCGGCGAGGCTGCGCTCCAGCAGCTCGTTGACGGCAGGGTTGTCAGTGCGCACCGACGCGGAGTCCGCCTGCCACTGGCGATACACGGCTTGGACACGCGACAAGCCCGCGTCGAACTCGCTCGCGCTGGCGTTCGATTGTTGCGGAACAACGTCGACGAGGACTACTAGCTCCTTGCCCGCTTCTAGCCGAACGCGGCGTTTCAGGCCTGCCGGCCGCACGATGACCCGCGACACCTGGCCGGGCCAATCACGCCGCACGATGATCAACCCGTCATCGGTCTCGGTCGCACGAGCCGGCACCGGCGGCGGAAGCTCGGGGATGATGCCACGGACCGCGAGCATGGCGGCGAAGTCCGCGGCGAACACCAGCTCGAGGTCCAGTTCGACGGGTGCCTCGTGCGGGTTCGTAATGGTGATCCGATCGTGGAGGCCCCCGTCCATGTACCGAACCAGCCTCACCCGCAGGACCCCAGCCGCAAGCTGGAACAAGGCGGAGCCGTCCTCGATCACTGTGCTGAGCTCAACAGGCTCGTTGCCGCCAATGAGCAGTCGGTACTCAGAAAGGAATCGAGTGTCGGCGAACCAGAGCCCATCGCCCACGCGTTCGGTGGAGCGGATCGAGCTGTCGCGGGCGGAAACGGCGAACCAACGGTCGTGCTTGACTATCACCCGGTCCGCGATCGTGGCTGTGCTCAGCGCTTGGTGCCGATCGTTGGCTGCTTGGTCCCGACTTCAAACGCCGGCCGCGTCCCGACCGCATAGCCCGTCCACTCACCCCGCGCGAGCAGCTCGACCGCCATCGCCTCCAGCTCGCGCACGCGCTGGTTCGCCCGGATCGCTTCGCGAATCGAAAGGATCCCAACCGCCGGATGGCGCTTTTCGATCACGTGACGAAGCATGTTCAGGTGCGCGTTGTCGGGCACGCCTGGCTCCCGAATCCTGCGCACCGCCGCGCGCACTGTCGCCTGCGTGCCATCGATCGCCTCGCCCTTGCCGAAGTCGAACTTGTAGCTCGGGTTCCGGCCCGCCGCCCGCCGCTCGCCGCTCAGCTTGATCCACTTGGCGTTGTCCGCCCCTTTGCCGACGTCGATCACCAAACGCACCGGCCGCCCCTGCGTGTGAAAAGTTGCATTCATGCGCGCGTAGCTCTCGCGCTGCCCTGTGAGGCCCTCGTGTCGACCCACCAGCAGCGGCGACTCGGCGTCCAGCTTGATCCTGTCGATAGGCGTCAGCAGGGAGATGATCGCGAACGCGTGCGGGATGAGGTCCGCGATCACCCCGATGTCGGCGGCGGCCCCGACCAGCGGCTGCTCCTCGAGGATCTCGATGCGGATCTCTTCGACGCTGGCCAGGAAGTCACGCAGCGTCCTCTCCTCGGTCAGCATCAGCTGCAGCAGCCGGACCTCGAGCTTGAAGTAGTAGTGATCGGCAGCCACGATCTCGACCCCACCCGGTGCCCTGTCCAGGAATTCGCGATAGGCCTCTGGCGGCGCACCCAGCGGTTTTTCGATCAGGACGACGTCGCTCAGGTCGTAATAGGCCTCGAGCGTCGGCAGGTGAGTCGCCGCGGGAGTCGCCACATAAGTAATGACGTACGAGCTCGACTCGAGCTCGTGCTCGAGCTGGTCGTGGGCGGACGCTCCGTGGCTGTCCCAATAGAAGGAATCGCCGTGAGCGCGGACCTCCGCCTCCTTCGCGCTAAGCCGCTCACGCGCGCCCGGTGAATCCTGCTCGACGACGTGTGTCCGGAAATTGAAGAACTGCTTCAGCGTCAGCAGGTGCTGGTAGGCCTTCTGGCCCCACTGGCCGAAGCCGATGAGCACGAAGTCTTTCTGCAGGTGCCGCTCCTCTTCCGCAAGCGCATGCAGGCGCGCGTTCTTGATCGCGACCGCCGCTTGAATGGCAAGTCCCTGCGCGCGCTGCACCTCTTCCGGCGTGAAGCGTCGCCGGTGATCACGCTCCGCCAGGATCACGGCGCCGATGGGCTGTCCGTCCGCCACCAGAGGCAGCGCCATCAAAGATCGCACGCCAAAAGCGCGCACGTACGCGGGCTCGACCTGGGTCGATGCCGCTGTGTCGTCGATGACCAGCGCCTGCCCTCGATCGAAGACCTCGAAGAGAAAGGATCCCTGCGCGCGCTCCGCATGTAGGTGACGCCACTGGTCCTCGAGGTCTGACGCGGCCGCGCCGTACCAACCTTCGCGATCCTCCTCGAGCAGGGCGATCTGGCACAGCGACGCATTGACCAGGCGCACGAGGTTCTGGGCGACAAGCGTCAGCGTCTGGTCGAGGTCGATCGAGCTCACGATTGCCTTGCTGACATCCGCCACGAGCTCGAGCTGCGCGGCGTGACGGCGGGCGTCTTCGTACAGGCGGGCGGTCTCGACCGCGACCGCGATCTGCGCCGCCGCCGCGCGCAGCGCCTCCACCTGGCCCCAATCCGGCCGCCGCTCGAACGATCGGTGATAGCCGACCTCGAGCACGCCTGTCGCCCGCCCGCTCTCATCCGTCCCGAACGGCACGAAGATGCGGATCAGGTCCTTGTGACCGCCGCTCTCGAAGACTTCGCCCGCCAGCGTGAAGGGAGGTCCGTCTCCCGAATGGGCGCGCTCCTTACCTCCGATCAGGCAGGACAGGACCTGGCCCAAAACGGACCCGTCAGCGCGCACGACGGGCACCTCGGTCCAGATGACCGGCACGGGGATGGCTCCCGCGACCACGTCCGCCCGGTCGCCCGCCGGCAGCGGCCCGACTATCGCCGTCTGCCAGGTCCGCGCCACGTGCACCAGCACGTCGTCACCGGCCAGCGGCCTGTCTTCTTCGAGCGCCCAGCGCGGTACGCGTGCAGGCGCCCCTCGCTTGCTGTTCTTCTTCGATGCCTCGGCGTCGATGGCGGCGCCCGTCGCCGCCCCGGCGGCCATGCGCACTACAGAGCCCAGTTCCTCGTTCTCGTCCAGCAGGTAGATGGTGGCGAAGTTGAAGTCGAACTCAGGCACCTCGGCGTCCGTCAGCCTGCCGACGACCGCGTCGATGACGTCGTGGCGGCTCGAGCCGGGCTGCAGCATCGCGTTGGTCATGTCCCCGAGCGCGCCCAGGAGCCGGTTGCTGTTCTCGAGCTCCGCGGTCAGGCGCTGGTTCGCCAGCGCGCCGCCGATCAGCTCGGCGCAGGCCTTGAGCATCATGTCCGTCGGCGGCGCCCGACGCACCGTCGCGAGCCTGTCACGGCTGAGCAGCACGAGGTAGCCATGAGGTTCATCCAGACTGCCGAGCGCATAGGTGGCAATCGGGTGAAGGTCCGCCTCGGAGGTCGCCGCCCCCAGCGTCTTGCCGATGGCGGTCTCCCATGCCACCGACATGTCGGCCCGCTCGATGCGCACTGGAGCGCCGACGCGAAGGTGCGCCGTGACCAGGTCGAGGCTCGTGCGCTGCGGGCCGAACTGGTAGATCGCCGCGCCGTCCAGGTTGCTCGCCATCAGCAGGTCCGCCAGCGCGATGGAGAGGAGCCGGCGCAGCTCCTTGCCGTCGGTCCTCGCGTCGCCGGAAGAGGAGGTCAGCAGCGCCGTCAACCGCGTCAAGCCCTCCAGGGCTGTGCGCTCCGCGCCCGCGAGCACTGCCGCGATGACCGCCGCCGCGCCGGCCGCCCGTTGCTCGAGCTCGCTCAGCTTGGCGTCGTCCGGCGCGTGGTCGCGGGAGCGGTAGTTGAGGTACACCAGCCCGAGCATCCGGTCACCGGCAATCAGCGGCAGGCCGACTGTCGACTGCACCTGGTAGCGGCGGATGAACGTGCTGTCGATCTCCGTCGGCGCGTCTTTGGCGACGAGCCGCGCACGTGTGACGGTCAGCCACACTGTTGACCCGTACTGGTGGATGCCCAGCTCGTCGGGCGCCTTTCCCTGCTCGGCGTCCGCCCGGTATCGAGCGAGCTGTTCGCGCATGTCCGCCAGGGAGTCGAGAAGGCTCTCCTGTGGCTGGCCGGTCGCAAATGGCGCGTAGTAGGTGTGGGTGGCCTCCTCGTAGAGGAAGATGGAGACGATCTCCGCGCCTGAGGCATGCTGCATGTCGGCGACCACGCCGTTGAGCACTGCCGAGAGACCGGAACTGGTCTCGACCTGGGAGCGCATCTAAGAATGGATTATCCGCGTCCGATCTTCAGGCGCTCGCGTTGGATGAGCCTGGATGGCCCGTAGGAGTTCGGCGGCCTACCTGCCGGGCTACTCGCACCGCGGCGAGCCCGTGATCGTCAGCCATCACCCAAACCCCGAAGGAGTAACGACCTAAGCCGTGACCAGCGCCCGGCTCTTCGCCACCGCCCCCAGCCACGCCGCGCTCGGCTTCGGATGCCGGGCAAACGTCTGCCTGTCGACCCCGACCAGGCCGAAAGTCGGCGTGTACCCGAACGCCCACTCGAAGTTGTCCAGCAGCGACCAGTAGATGTAGCTGCGCACGTCGATCCCTTCGGCAAGACACCCCTGCACCTCACGCAGCGACGCGTCGATAAACCTCACCCGTCGCTCGTCATGCGCTGTCGCGATCCCACTTTCCGTGACGAGGATCGGGATGCCCGGGCACGCCTTTGCCGCCCGCCGGATCGCCGCGCCCAGCGCCTGCGGGTAGTCCTCGTAGCCCATCTGCGTCGTCAGGTCCGTCTCGGCCATCTCGCGCGTCGTGTCGCTCCAGTCGGTACCCGGACTTCGGGGACCCTCCGGTCCATAGCGAAAGCGCGTGTACGTCTGCACCCCGATGAACTCGTCCTTGCGCGCGAGCTCGAGGAACCAGTCGACGACGCGCGACTCCACCTCCAGTGATGAGCTCCCCGGTGTAGCGCCGTCCTCGTACTGCAGGTCAGGCATGGCGAGAGTGACGCCCACCGGAATGCTGTACCGCGCCCGGATCGCCGCCGCCCCTTTCTGGTGGGCCTCGAGCAGGTTGTCGATCGCGCGCTGCGCGCCATCCCGATCGTCCTCGTGGCCTGGAGGGTTGATGCCAAGCAGGTAGCCACTCGAGCCCAGGCCCTGCGGCTCATTCATCGTGCACGCGCATCCGATCAAATCGCCCAGCGCCGCGGCCGCATGGTCGCAGTAGCGCTCGAACAGTGCGGGAAACCGCTCCGAGGCGAATCCTCCGGCATCCTGCAGCCACCTGGGAAGCGTGAAGTGATGAAACGTGACTATCGGCATGACGCCGTGCTCGTGGCACGCCTCGAGCACACGCCGGTAGTGGTCCAGGGCCGCTCGCGAGAACTCTCCCTCCGCCGGCTCGATGCGCGCCCACTCGATGCTGAACCGGAATGTGTTCAGCCCAAAGCTGGCGAGCATCGCGATGTCATCGCGGTACCGGTGGTAGAAATCGCACGCGTCGCCCGAGGGCTCGTGGACCGGAGTGGCCTGGAGATGCTCCCACCACCACCAATCGGAGTTGGTGTTGCCGCCCTCGACCTGGTGGGCCGACACCGCGGCGCCAAACAGGAAGCTTTCCGGAAACTGGAATTGGTCAATCATCCGGCCGAGTGTTCCACAGACCGTCACCGTCGTGCTCGCTCGGAAATAGTCCCTTGCCCACTTGTGGGGAAGGTGGCCTCCCGCGAAGCGGCAGGCCGGAAGGGGAGGTGGAATTTCCTTCTTGACAGCCGGCGCCGGTGCGAATACGATCGCCCCTAAACCGCTTTACTAAAGCGGTTTATATCGAGGGTGGGTACGCGTATGACCTGGTTTCCAGAGGGGTTCCGCCAGGGTGTCTCGGGTCACTATCGCTGACGTGGCGAGCGCGGCCGGCGTCTCGAAGACTGCTGTCTCCTTTGCCTTCAACAATCCCGAGCGTCTCGGCCAGGCCACGCTCGACCGCGTCCTGGGAGTCGCGCACGATCTCGGCTACGCGCCGCACCCCGCCGCCCGAGCGCTCTCCATGCGCCGGAGCGGGACCATCGGCATCCTCATCCCTCAGCGCCTCTCCACCGTCTTCGCCAACCCGTTCCTCAGCGAGCTCATCCAGGGCCTCGGCGAGCTCTGCGAGGAGCACGACCTGACGATGCTGCTCGTCCCGCCGCTCGACGGCTCGCTCGAGGGCGCGATCCGCCAGGCGTCCGTCGACGGCTTCATCAGCCTGGGTCTCAGCGCTGACGACCGCGCGCTGGAGATGCTCGACCGGATAGGCATTCCAGTCGTGGCCGTGGACTCCGAGTCGTCACCCAACCGCCCCGCGGTGAACGTCGACGACGAATCCGGCGCCCGCGCCGCGGCGCAGCACCTGCTGGACCTCGGGCATCGTGACGTCGCGATCATCGTGCTGCCGCCCACCCGAGCACAGGTCGGCCACACGCCCACCGCGTCGCGACGGCTGGCGGGATACCGCGCCGCGCTCGATCGTGCCGGCGCGCCCGAGGCGCACACGGTGACCGCCGCCGCGACCAGGGCCGCCGGAGCGCGAGCCTTCGAAAGCCTGCCCCGGGGCAAGCGCAGGCCGACCGCGGTCCTCGCCATGAGCGACATGGCGGCGATCGGCCTGATGGCGGCGGCGCAGTCGGCGGGCCTCAGGGTCCCGGACGACCTGTCGGTCGTGGGTTACGACGACCTTCCCATGGCCGCCTGGACCAGCCCTCCGCTCACGACGGTCCGCCAGCCGATCATCGAGAAAGGCCGCCTGGCGGCTCGATTGCTGATCCAGCGGATGAAAGGCAAGACGGTGCAATCGCCTCCACCACTGGGCACCAGCCTCGTGGTGCGGGGCTCGACGTCGCCCCCGTCAGGGGGCTCAAGGAGGTGATCGGCGGCAGCTCTGAGTCAGGGCGTCAGATTCGAAGAATTACAAAGAACGGGGAGGAACATAGAATGATCAACGGGGTAACTACGCAGTCAGCCCAGCATCGATGGGGGTGTTAGTGATGCATTCGGTGTGGTTCAAGCGGAGTCTGCTTCTTTCGTTTGTTGCCGCCTTCACGATCGTGGCGTGCGGTGGGGGCGGGACCCCGAACGCCGGGTCCGTGAAAGTGATGGCCCAGTGGACCGGAGATGAGCAAGCCTCGTTCATGGCCGTGATGAAGCCGTGGACTGACTCGACGGGCATCAAGATCGAGTACGAGGCCAGCCGTGACCAGGACGCGCTCCTGACTACGCGCGTGGCAGCGGGCAACCCGCCGGACCTCGCCGCGGCGCCAAGCCCGACGCTGCTCACCAACTTCGCGAAGCAGGGCAAGGTCGTCGCCCTCGACAACATCGTGGACATGACCAAGCTGAAGGCCGAGAACGCCAAGACGTGGCTCGACCTCGGCGCGCCTACCGGCGACGGCAAGCTCTACCAGATCTACTCGTGGGTCTCGCTCAAGGGACTCATCTGGTACAACCCGAAGAACTTCCAGGCCAAGAGCTACAACATCCCCAACAGCTGGGACTCGCTCGTCAGCCTGCAGGGCACCATCAAGTCAGGCGGCACCACGCCCTGGTGCATCGGCCTCGAGAGCGGGGCCGCGTCCGGCTGGCCGGGCAGCGACTGGGTGAAGGAGATCGTCCTCAGCCAGGCGGGGCCGACCGTCTACGACAACTGGTGGCAGGGCAAGCAGAAGTGGAACTCACCTGAGATCAAGCAGGCCTGGACGACCTGGGGCACGATCCTCGGGCCGGGCGGCGGCAACGTCTACGGCGGGCCCAAGACAATGGCCTCGACCAGCTTCACCGACGCCGGCACTCCCATGTTCCAGACCCCGCCCAAGTGCTACATGCACAACCAGGCGTCGTTCATCACGAGCTTCTTCAAGAGCGCCAACCCGTCCGTCGTGGCCGGGACCGACTACAACTTCTTCCCACTTCCTGACATCACCCCGCAGTACGCCGGCGCGCACGTGGTCGCTGGTGACGCATGGTCGATGTTCAAGGACACCCCGCAGGCCCGGTCGATGATCAAGTACCTCACCACCGCGGCAGCCCAGGAGATCTGGGTCAAGCGCGGCGGCAAGATCTCGCCCAACACCAAGGTCAGCCTGGACAGCTACCCCGACGCGCTTTCGAAGTCGACAGCGCAGATCCTGGTCAACACCAAGATCGGCAAGTACGACGCGGGCGACCTGATGCCGGCCGACATGAAGAACGCATATTGGTCAGCCGTCCTGAAGTTCGCCGCCGACCAAACCAAGCTCGATACGTATCTGAACGACCTGGACAAGATCCAGGCCACGGCTTACAAGTAACCGTCGTCTAACCGCAAAAAGACATGGACTTCAGCGTCCTGCTGACGGACCTGCCAACACTGGTCGCCGTGATCGTCGGCGTACCAGCGGTGCTCGCCGCCTACATAGTGGGCGGCGAGTACCTCGTCCGGCGGCTGCCGGACAAAGCGCGCCCAGCGGTCCGGCCGTGGATCTGGGTTGCGCCGGCGCTGGCGCTGGTTGCCGGGTTCCTCGTCCTACCTTCCATCGGCACGGTCATCACCAGCTTCCAGGACAAGCACGGCAACTTCGTCGGGCTCCAGAACTACGCGACGCAGCTGGGCGGGTTCCCGACAGGCGGCGCCTGGATCGCGATCCGCGACAACCTCTACTGGCTCATCTTCTACACGCTCTTCGTGCTTGCGTTCGGCCTGCTGCTTGCAGTGCTCTTCGACCGTGTGCCTTACGAGAGCGTCGTCAAGTCTCTGATCTTCATGCCCATGGCCATCTCTTCAGTGGCCACTGTGATCATCTGGAAATTCATGTACGCGTACCAGCCGCCGGGACAGCCGCAAACCGGCACCCTGAACTACCTCCTCAACTCGGTGTTTCACCAGGATCCCCGGACGTGGATCCAGGACACAAGTCCCTTGCTCGGACTGATCCCGATCAACAACCTCGCCCTGATCGGGGCCGCAGTGTGGGGCATCGTCGGGTTTTCGATGGTCATCCTGTCGGCTGCCCTGAAGGGCATCCCCGGCGACCTGCTCGAGGCGGCAAGGGTGGACGGTGCCGGAGAGATCACGATCTTCCGGCGCGTGATCTTTCCTCTGATGATGCCCACCGTCGTCGTCGTCGGCACCACGCTCGTGATCTTCGCGCTCAAAGCGTTCGACACCGTCTACGCGATGACCGCCGGCAACTACGAGACGGACGTTCTTGCCAACCGCATGTACAAGCTCCTGTACTTCTCCAATGACAACCCGGGGGCCAGCGCGGTGGCTGTCATCCTGCTCGTGACCGTGGTGCCGGTCCTCATCTTCAACCTGCGCCAGTTCCGAGCTGTGGAGGCAAGACGATGAGCGTGGCTGCCGCGACCCGAGCTGAGTCCACCGCAATCCGTTTCTCGCCTCAATGGATCACCGAGAGGATTTCGGGTGTGGTCCTGCATATCGCCGTCATCGGCCTGACCGTCGCCTGGGTGGTGCCCACGGCGGGCCTGCTCGTGACCTCGTTCCGCACGCCTACCGATATCGCCAACACAGGTTGGTGGACAGCGCTTTCTCCACCCTTCAAGTTCACCCTGGACAACTACTCTCAGATGCTTAGCGCCAGCAACCTGGGAACGGGATTCTTCAACAGCATCATGATCTCGATCCCGGCAGTGATCATCCCCATCACTGTCGCCGCCTTTGCCGCCTACTCCTTTTCCTGGATGAAGTTTCCTGGGCGAGACTGGATCTTCCTCGCCCTCGTCGGTTTGCTCGCGGTGCCGCTGCAGCTCACCTTCATCCCGGTGCTCTCTGCCTTCAACAAACTCGGCATTACTCCCGACCACCTCACGTCAATGGGCCTGCCACCGTACCTCGGCCTGTGGCTTGCGCATGCGGGCTACGGCCTGCCGTTCTCGATCTACCTGCTGTCCAACTTCTTCAGGGCGCTCCCCAGTGACCTCTTCGAGTCGGCTGAGATCGACGGCGCCGGAACGCTGACGGTGTTCTTCCGGATCGTGATGCCGCTGTCCGTACCCGCCATCGCCTCGCTGGTCATCTTCCAGTTCCTGTGGGTGTGGAACGACCTGCTGGTCGCCTTGATGTACGTCGGAGGTCAGGCCAGTGTGGCGCCCATGACGGTCTCTCTGGTGAGCCTTGTCGGCTCGTACGGGCAGAACTATCAGCTCTTGACGGCGGCCGCGTTCTTCTCGATGATCGTTCCCCTGGTCGTCTTCCTCAGCCTCCAGCGCTACTTTGTACGCGGCATCCTCGCCGGTTCAGTGAAGGGATAGAGAAAAAATGGCTTCAGTCACCTACGACCATGTTGTCAAGCGTTACACCGCGGACCTGACGGTGGTCAAGGACTTCAACGTCGAGATCAAGGACAAGGAGTTCATGGTCCTGGTCGGCCCATCGGGTTGCGGCAAGTCGACAGCGCTGCGCATGCTCGCCGGGCTCGAAGCCATCAGCGAGGGCGAGATCCGGATCGGCGACCGCGTGGTCAACAACGTCGCCGCCAAGGACCGAGACATCGCGATGGTGTTCCAGTCCTACGCGCTCTACCCGCATATGACCGTCTACGACAACATGGCCTTCCCTCTCCAGATGGCGCACATGAAGAAGCCGGAGATCGACAAGCGCGTCAAGAACGCCTCCCGCATCCTGGGTCTCGACAACTTCCTGAAGCGCAAGCCTCGCGCCCTGTCCGGCGGCCAGCGCCAGCGCGTCGCCCTCGGCCGCGCCATAGTGCGCAGCCCGAAGGTCTTCTTGCTCGACGAGCCCCTGTCCAACCTCGACGCCAAGCTGCGCGGCCAGACGCGCATCGAGCTGCAGAAGCTGCACCGCGACCTCGAGACGACCTTCATCTACGTCACGCACGACCAGGTCGAGGCGATGACGATGGGGGACCGGATCGCGATCATGAACGCGGGCATCCTGCAGCAGGTGGGGA
>Ga0209011_1000163_pt1 | contig 32159 bp, 31 predicted proteins | sample BlaSpr_A8_OM1_M3_FD_187986 | JGI IMG/M metagenome (GOLD analysis project Ga0209011, IMG submission 187986) | Forest soil microbial communities from Thunder Bay, Ontario, Canada - Black Spruce, Ontario site 2_A8_OM1_M3 (SPAdes) (version 2) | ecosystem: Environmental > Terrestrial > Soil > Boreal... | reverse complement strand
ACTTACGTCTCTACTGCTTACGCAGCGAGGGCGAAAGCGGTTCTGTTCTTGGCGTTTGTAAACGCTGCGCTGTAACGCACACGCCTTCGGCTCGCAATCTCGAGGCTCAACTACCCCGTCGAGGCTATACACCCCCACGAAGCCGTACCTTGGTTGCCTCCTGATTCTACCCGGCTGCGACCGAGCCTAAGCGCAGGTGCCGGCGGGCGTTGCCTTCACGTCGGAGACGAGGAATGCGCCGGTTCGCGGTGTCCAGAGATAGAGCCCGTCCTGGCTGCCAAGCCACCAGCCGTTTCCATCTGCGACCGGCCTACCGGCGAAAGACTCGGCGTCGCCAGTCCCCGGCGCGGTGACCGGCTGAGCGTGTCCCGGGCCGGTCACGACCCACACATAGGATGCGTCCGGGTCATTGCCGCGCACGACTATCGATCGATCGGTGACGCCCATCACATAGAGGTCGGTGCCGGCGCGATACAGCCAGGGTGTCGTATTCGAGGTGTTCAGATCGCGGCTCCCCACCTGGTTGTGCCCCCCGCCCATGCCCGGCGGGTGGGGCAACTTGTCGGCATCGTTCCAGGCATATGTCCAGGCGACGTCTCCGGAAACAAAGGCGACAGGTGAATCGCTGAAGATCGTCCGTATGGCTCCGGAATCCGGATTGACAAGCGTGAGTCCCGGACCTACGCCTTCGTAACTCTGGTGAAGATAGATCCCAGCGTTGGTGAAGCCAATCAGACTCCAAAAACCCTTGTCCAGGGACAGCAGTCGGTCACGACCGGTGGCCACGTCGACCACATGCAGTTGGAAGTTCGGTGGGTTGCGATAATCGACGTACGCGTATCGCGAACCGTCTGGGGAGGTCGCGTCGACGTTCGCCGGCACCCACCTCGCTGCAGGGCGATCGTACGACGCCCATGTCTGACCGGTCAGGACAGGGGTCGCCTGCGAGCGCGACAGCATGCCATCGATGACGAATGCCCCCTTCGGATCGTCCGCTATCTGGCCGGTCGCCACGCTGAGGAACTGTCCATGCAGAGGTGACTCCGCATAGAGCGGCAGACGGCAGTCTGGGACGCGGGCGATCAAAGAGATCAACTGCGGGCTGCCGCTTGCGTTGTCGACGAGCTGGAGCTGTGCTTGAAGCGGGCCGCCCCCGGTAAAGAGCTTGGAGACCTCGACGCTGCACTGGGCCTGGGTGGCCAGCACCTTGCCGGAGCATGTGTCGCGTTGAACACTGAACAACTCCTGATCCAAGCCCACCACTGTCGCGCTATTCATCCGGAGCGGGCCATCGCCGGTGTTCGTGACCGTCACGTTCCGTGTCCCTGTCGTGTCAAATGTGCCGAAGTTCAACACGCGGGAGCTGAACTTCGTCTCCGGGACGGTCATGCCGATCTTCGCGACCTTGCTGCGGCCGTCTTCCAAGAACCACATTCGGCCATCGGGACCCGCAGTGATTCCCCCTGGCTGCGAGTTCCGCCTCGGCAGTGGAAACTGCTTGATGACGCCCTCCGGACTGATCCTCCCCACCGTGTTCTCGAACGCATTGGTGAACCAGACGTTGCCGTCCGGTCCGGCTGCCAATCCAGTCGGGTTGCCCTTTTCCGAAATCTGGAATCGCGTAATCACGCCGGCGACGCTGATCCGGCCGAGCTTGTGGGTCTCGTTGAACCACAGGTTGCCGTCCGGACCGGCGATTATGTCGGCGGGTTGGAGCTGCTGGTCTGCGCTTCCGCCCAATGGAAAAAGAGTCACGACGCCCGAGGTGGTCATCCGCCCTATCGCGGCGCGGTTGAAGTCGGACTGAACGAACCAAAGGTTGTGATCTGGTCCGGTAACGATCCCTCGTAGCTGGCTGCCGCCCGGAAACTTTGTTGTTTCCCCCACGGGAGTCATGCGGCCGATCTGCCCACTCCAGAACTCCGTGAACCAGATGTTGCCGTCGGGACCCCAGGTGATGCTTTCCGGTCCGACACCGACACCGACCGAAAACCGGGTCACCACTCCCGCCGGGCTGACCTTGATGATCAGGTCGGGATCTGTCGTCGGTTGCTGCACCCGCCCCGCCATCCAGATGTTGCCGTCGGGTGCTCCGATGATCGACCGCGATCCCGATCCGGCGGCCGGCACGGGGTACTGCGTGATGACGCCGGCGGGCGTCACTCGGCCGACGAGTGTCTGTCCAACGTCGAAGTACCAGATGTTTCCATCTCGAGCTGCCGTAATGCCGCTCAGGGATGCCTTGCCGCAGCCCGCGCAGCCCGATCCGATCGGCGAGGGATTGGGGATCGGGTACTCGATGACGCCGCCCGACGCCAGCGTGACCGGCGAAGTGGTTGGCATGGAGCTCGGCGCATTTGAAGGAGTCGGGCTCCGCTGGGCAACCAGCGGCCCAGTCGCCGTGCAGCCAATCACCAAGAGGAACGAGACCGCCAGCGCAACTCTCATGACCCGCTCAACGGATCGGCTGGCCGGGAGTTACGGCTTCTGGTCTAATGGACGGCATCTGAGATGGCGGTCACACAGAAACGGGAGCAGATGGACCCGGAGATGGAGAGGATCGCCCGGGCGGACCTCAAGCAGCTCGGCGACATCCGCATCGACGACGTCCTCTCCTTCATCGATCGCGGGATCGAGAACATGCCGAGCTACATGGACCTGTATCGCCGCTGGGAGTCGCAGCAGTGGTCGGTGGGCGACCTGGATTTCACGCTGGACCGCGAAGACTGGCTGAAGTCCACTGAGCTGGAGAAGAAGTCAACGCTGTGGTCACACCGGCTCTTCTTCAACGGAGAGGAGCGCGTCACGTCCACCCTGGCGCCGTTCGTCTGGGCCGCACCCACACCGGAAATCGAGATTTTCCTGTCCACCCAGATGGTCGATGAGGCGCGGCACACGGTGTTCTTCCAGCGCTGGTGGCAGGAGGTGGTCGGCACCGAGACGACGAACCTTGGTGACCTGCTGGCCGAGATCCGGCCGGAGACCAACGAGGGCTACAACACGCTCTTCTACGACAGGCTGCCCTCCACCGCGCAGCGGCTGGCGAGCAACCCGAAGGATTTCGACGCCTTCATCGAGGGCATCACGATCTACCACATCATCATCGAGGCCACGATCGCGCTGACCGGTCAGCGCTTCGAGCTAGAGTCGATGCGCGAGTTCGGAAACACCGACCGAGGCTTCTATCGCGGCTTCACGGCAGTGGCTCGCGACGAGTCGCGACACGTGAGCTTCGGGATCAAGGTGCTGCAGGAGGCCGTGCGCGAAAATCCCAAACGCTTTGCGCCGCTGATCCAGAAGACGCTGGTCGAATGCCTACCCCTGGTGACCGGCACCCTGGACCCGCCCGATCCCAGGTACGTCACGGACTTCGGTCACACTGAGAGCGAAATTCTTCAATTTGCATTTGACTCACTGAACAAACGACTGCGAGCGATTGGCATCAACCTGGCCGCCTAACCCCAAACACTCGCTCGACCTCAAGCCGATGGGACCTGGCGATGAAGGCAGGGTCATGGAGGCGGCGGAGCTCTTCGACAGTCCGCCGCAGAAAGACGCCATGGCCAAATTCCTGGCCGACCCGAATCACCACCTGCTCATCGCCTACTCGCACGGTGTCCCCGTGGGATTCGTGTCCGGCGTCGAGGTGACCCACCCCGACAAGGGGACCGAAATGTTCCTTTACGAGCTCGCCGTGGAGGAAGGCCATCGACATCACGGAATCGGCTCCGCGCTGGTGAAGGGGATGGCTGAGCTGGCGGAAGAAAGGGGTTGCTACGGAATGTGGGTTCTGGCCGATGACGACAACGCCGCGGCGGCCGCCACCTATCGCAAGGCGGGAGGCGACGTCGAGAGCCAGCCGCTGATGTTCTCCTGGAAGTTCGGGGGCGACTAAGCGGCCCAGCGCATCCCCGCCCCGCCCCTCACTTCCAGTCCCTACTTATGCGAGCCCGGCATCTCCCCCGCCTCCACCTCCCGCAGGTGACCCGCCACGTCCCACGTCCAGAACTCCACCACATGACCGCCCGGATCGGTGACGTAGGCCGCGCGCCCGCGACCATTGCCGTACTGCCCGTGGTCGTGATCCAGGACCTCGTAGCCGTGCTTGCGAAGCCGTTCGACCACCCCGTCGTAGGCTTCGGCCGGCAACCCCATCGCGTAGTGGACGTGAACGCCGCCGCGACCTCCGCCCAGACCGAGCTGGGGCTTCCACAGACCGATGCGGGTCCTGTCCCCGGCCATCACCCACACCGCCTCGCCGTTGCGATGCCAGCGCTCAACGACAGGAAAACCAAGAACATCGGCATAGAAGTTCTCGGCCGCCACCAGGTCGTTCTGCTCGAGCGCAATCTCGACCACTCCAATCACCGGAACAACTCTGTCGCCCGTCATCGCGTGCCCTCCGTGTAATCAGCCGCGGCGCATGACTCGGGCGATCTCCCGCTTTGCGTCCCGCTCGGCAATCGCTTCCCGCTTGTCGTACTCCTTCTTGCCACGACCCAGGCCCACCTCCACCTTCACGTGGTTTCGGTTGAAGTAGAGACGCAGCGGGATGAGCGTGTAACCCTTCTGCCGCACCTTGCCGATCAAGCTCGCGATCTCCTTTCGATGCAGAAGCAGCTTGCGCGGCCGGACGGGTTCGACGTTCATCAGATTGGCCTGTTCGTACGGCGATATGTGCACGTTCTCCAGCCACGCGGCATTTCCGTCGATGCGCACGAAGCCTTCGCGGAGGTTGGCCCTGCCATTGCGCACCGACTTGACCTCCGGGCCCGTGAGCATGATCCCCGCCTCCATCTTCTCGTCGATGAAGTAGTCGTGAAACGCGCGCCGGTTGACCGCGATGTCTCGCTCTCGCTCCGCACCTTTCTCAGGCATCCGACAACACCTGCTTTGCCGGCGCAGGTCGCTTGCCCGGCAGCTGAACCACGTCGGGGACGTATTTGTCTCCTTCCACGTGTCCGCTCAACACCTTGACCCTTCCTCTATATGTGGGCAGCGTGACTCCCGGCCACGGTTGCAGGGCCCGCACGTGCCTGTCGATGTCTCCTGGTCCGATGTTCCAATCCAGCTCGCCATCCTCGCGACGCAACCGCGGCGCAAGCGTCGCGCGATCGTGGTCCTGGTCGATAGGTTTGATCTTGTCAAGCCGGGCGAGAGTGGAGACAAGCAGCTCAGCGCCGATCTCCGCCAAACGTGCAGTCAATGCGACCGCGTCCTCGTGGTCGGCGATTAGGGTCTTCTTAGTGGCCAGGATCGGACCATGGTCCAGCTGCTCGTCCATACGCATGATGGTGACGCCTGTCTCGCGGTCACCGGCGAGGATGGCTCTCGCGATGGGCGCGGCGCCGCGGTACCGAGGCAGCAGCGAGGCGTGCACGTTGATCGCTCCCAGCTTGGGGATCGAGAGCACCGAGGGCGGGATGATCTGCCCGTAGGCGACGACAACCAGCAGTTCAGGCTTCAGAGCGCGGAGCTTCGCCACCGCCTCGGGCTCGCGAATTCGCTCAGGTTGGTAGACAGAAAGGCCCAGCTCCTGCGCAGCCACCTTCACCGGCGGCGGAGTCAGTTTCAGCCGGTGCCCCGGCTTGTCCGGCTGCGTGACCACCAGCTTGATGTCGTGACCGGCGGCGCGGAGCGCGCGCAGCGAGGGCACGGCGAATTCGGCCGTGCCGGCGAAAACAATCTTCAGGAAGGTCTACCCCGACGCCGCGGCGACGGCCTCTTCCCTCTCCTCGTCGTCTACCAGGTCCTCCACACGACGGAGCGTACCGAGGTTGGTCAGCCGGTCGGTGAACAAAATGCCGTCGAGGTGGTCGAGCTCGTGCTGAAAGGCTCGGGCGGTGAAACCGGAGGCCTTGATCCGCACTTCCTTGCCTCGCCGGTTTCGACCCTTGACCACTACCGTGTCGTGGCGGGCGACCTCGCCGTACCAGCCGGGGTAGCTCAGGCAGCCCTCGGGGCCGACCTGCGTGCCCTCGTATTTGACTATCTCAGGGTTGACCAGCCCCCAGATCTGGTTGTCGTCGCCTTTCACGACGCAAACCCGCAGCGCCACTCCGATCTGGTTAGCCGCCAGGCCGGCGCCCGGCGCCGCAAGCATGGTCTCCGCCAGATCGTCGATCAACCGCTGGATGGACATGTCCACGCGCGCGACTTTCTTCGACTTTTCGCGCAGCACCGGGTGATCGAACGTGAGGATGGGTCTGACGGCCACGTTTCGATTTTACCCGCGGCCCAATCACCCTCAATCATCTTAAGCACCCAAAATGACGCAACTTACGTCACAGGATCGACGTCGTAGCTCCAGCCCTTTCCCTTCGGCGCCAGGTGACGGGCCCGCTCGAGCCCCTCTCCTTTCAATGTGACCTGCCAGCGGTACTCGCCCCGCAGGCGGTGGATGAAAGCCGGCGCCGGGCCCATGACCCGGATGCCCTCGATCCCCTCCTCGAGGAGGCCCGCGGCGAGCGATTCGGCACCGTCGCGTGCCGACGTCGCGGCCCGAGCGTCGTCATGGTCGGTCCGGGTGAGCACTACAAGATCCGCGAAGGGCGGGAAAGAGAATGCTTTGCGTGCGGGTAGGTCGGCGGCGTAGAAGCCCTCGTAATCCCCGACCGCCGCGCAGCGAAGGCTGTAGTGCTCAGGGTTGCTGGTTTGCACGATTACGCGTGACTCCCTGCCATCCCGGCCCGCGCGACCCGCGACCTGGACCACAAGCGAGAACGTGTTCTCCGCCGACCGATAGTCTGGAAAGTGCAAAGGCAGGTCAGCATCGACGACGCCAACGCACGTGACTGCCGGCAGGTCCAGTCCGCGAGCCACCATCTGCGTGCCGACCAGGATGTCCGCCCGCCTCTCGCTGAACGTCTCCCAGATGTCGAAGTACGAGTCGGGCCCGCGCGCCGCGTCGCTGTCCAGCCGCAGCACGCGCGCTTGCGGCCAGAGCTTTTTCACCATCGTCTCCAATCGCTGCGTGCCCATGCCCAGCCCCTTGATGTTCCGGCTGCCGCAGTGGTCGCAGACTTCGGGCATCGCGCGCGAGTAGCCGCAATAGTGACAGACAAGGCCGTCGATCTCGGAATGTTGCACCAGCGCGACCGAGCAACCCAGGCACTGCACCGACTTGCCGCAATCTCGGCACAGAACAAAGGTCGACATGCCTCGGCGGTTCAAGTAGAGGATCACCTGCTCTTCGTTTGCGAGCGTCTTGCCGATCATGTCGACCAGGCGTTTGGAAAGGGGCTGGCGGTTGCCCTGGGCGGCTTCGTCCCTCATGTCCACAAGGTCCACCTCGGCGTCGCGTCCGCGCACTCTCTTGGTCAGCTTCGCCAGCGCCATCTGACCCTGAGAGGCCTCGTGATAGGTGACGACGCTTGGTGTCGCCGAGCCCGCCACGAGCCGGGCACCAGTGACCGCCGCCAGCCGGCGGGCAACCCAGCCCGCCTCGTAGCGCGGCGTCCGGTCCTGCTTGTAGGCGGCCGACCCTTCTTCGTCCAGGCAGATGAGGCCTAGGCGCGGAATGGGCGCGAAGACCGCCGAGCGGCTGCCGAGCACGACCTGCGCCTCGCCCCGCCTGGTGCGCCACCACTGCTGGGCCCGCTCGAGCTCCGTGAGCTGGCTGTGCAGGACGGCGATGGGAACGTTCAGGCGTGCCCGTACTCGCTGCACGAGCTGCGGCGTGAGCGAGATGTCGGGCACGAGCAGCAGCACGCGCAGGCCCTCGGCGAGCGCCCGTTCCGCGGCCGCCAGGTAAACCTCCGTTTTGCCGCTGGCGATGACCCCGTGAAGGAGCGAGACCTGGTTGGCGCCGATCACCTCCAGCGCCGCCTGTTGTTCGCTCGTGAGCTCGGGCGCCGGCGATGGCGTGGCCGGGCCGGTCGCCAGCTCGACCAACCTGCTGTGCCGCCTCTGCCGGGTCGAGTCCTGCGAACCGGTTTTGCCAGTCACCCTCACCCTCGGCGGAAGCATCGCGCGCAGGCACTCGATGATCGGCAACCAGTAGTGGTCGGCCACGAGGCGCGCCAGCTCGACCTGGTGCGGAAGCAGCAACGGTTCGCTGCCCGCGGTCGCTATCGGTTTGACCTCCACTCCCGGGTCGTCGGTCGTCAGCGACACCACGAAGCCGTAAGTGGTCCGCCGGCCGAAGGGAACCGTGACCCGGTGCCCGGGCACGACGTCGAGCCCCTCGGGCACCGCGTACGTGTACGTCTCGCGGCCGGACCCGCGCGCCGCCTCTACCGCCACCTCGGCGTACAGCATTAGTTGGGCTGCGTAGCCGCTACGGCGGCCGCCCCAAACGCACCATTGGCGCCAAACGCTCGGAATGCGAGCCGTGATTTGGCACTTTTGGTGCCAAACGCTCGGAATCGCACTTCCTAAGTCTTTTTCAAACGGGGGACCACCAGGTCCAGGATGTGATCCGCCATCTCACGCTTGGTCATCTTGTCGAGCTCGTGCCGCTTGCCGTCCGAGAAGAACACGATCCCCGCGTTGTAATCGCTGCCAAAGCCCGAGTCCTTCAACGAGATGTCGTTGGCGACTATTGCGTCCAGGCGCTTGCGCTTCATCTTCTCCACCGCCTTGTGCGACAGCTCGGAATCCTCGGCCGCGAATCCAACTCGGAAAACATCCGCCAATTCCTTATCGGCGCCCAGCGTCGCGACGAGGTCGGGGATCGACTCCAGCTCGAGTGACATCTTCGCGGTCTCCTCGCGGCGGATCTTTCCCTCCGCGATCCTGGCCGGGCGAAAATCCGCCACTGCTGCCGCCATCACCAATAGATCTGCGCCCTTGAGCGAAGACCTGAGCTCGGCGAGCATCTCGTCCGCGGTCGAGACCTCCCTCACCTGAACGCCGTGATGTGTGGGGTGGCTGGCGGCGGAGACGAGCGTCACCTGGGCGCCGCGGTCAGCCGCAGCCGCGGCGATGGAAAAGCCCATCTTGCCGCTCGAGTAGTTGCTGATGAAGCGCACCGGGTCGATCGGCTCGCGCGTCCCACCGGCGCTCACCACGACGCGCCGTCCCGCCAGGTCGTAGCGCGACAGTACCGCCTCGGACATGGCCTCGAGCAACTTCGAGGCGCCGGCCAGCCGCCCGGTGCCGACATGACCGCTCGCCAGGTGTCCAGTCTCCGGCTCGACCACGATGATTCCGCGCTTCCGCAGCAGGTCGACGTTTTCCTGGACCGCGGCCTTCGACCACATCGCGTCGTTCATCGCGGGCGCGACCACCACGGGGCATCGCGCAGCGAGGAGTGTGGCGGTGACGATGTCGTCGGAGCGCCCGCTCGCGACGCGCCCGATGATGTTCGCGGTCGCCGGGGCCAGCAGGATCAGCTGCGCCCAATCGCCCAGCGCCACGTGCGGTTCTGGCGAACCGTCCGACGCCCACAGCCCGGTCAGCACCGAGTTGCCGGTGACGCCCTGGAAAGACGGCGCCCCGACGAAACGCGTGGCTGAGGGCGTCATCGCCACCCGCACCTCACAGCCGGCCTGCGTGAGCGCCGAGGCCAGGTCGACCAGCTTGTAAGCGGCGATCCCCCCGGACACGAGCAGGCCGAGGCGGAGGCCCCTCAGCTCGTTCGGGACGGGGGTTTGGTCGAGCGGCATGGACTAAGTGTGGCGCTGGCGCTCGCGGGCGGATTGGATGATATCCAGGACCTCCCTTGCGGCGCGCTCGATGTCGTCATTGACCACCACGTGGTCGTAGCGCGAGGCGTACTCCATCTCCTTGGTGGCGATCACCCGGCGGGCCTCCATGTCCTCCACTGATTCCGTGTTGCGCTTGATCTGCCGCTTGACCAGCTCCTCGACCGACGGTGGCGCCAGGAAGATGAAGATCCCGTCTGGCATCTTGTCGCGCACCTGCTCGGCCCCCTGGACCTCGATCTTCAACACGATGTCACGGCCCTCGTTACGCGCGCGCTCGACACGGTCCCGGAATGTCCCATACAGGTTGCCGTTGTACGTCGCGTGCTCGAGGAACTCACCCTTCTCCACGAGTCTCTTGAACTGTTCACGCGTGAGGAAGGTGTAGTTCTGGTCCGGCACTTCACCGGGTCTCGGCTTGCGAGTGGTGCCGGAGACCGAGTAGACCAGCTTGTGGTCGAGCTCGAGAAGGCGCTTGATCAGCGTGTCCTTGCCGACGCCCGACGGACCGGAGATGACTATGAGAAGGCCTCTTTCGTTCATTTCAATGAAGACCAGAATTCTTCAAAGTCAGCAGGAGGCTTTGCCTCGAAGTTCATCTCGGTGCGAGTGCGTGGGTGCACCAGGCGAAGGCGCCATGCGTGGAGCATCGGGCGTGAAAGACCCGCTTCCGCTCCTCCATATTCCGTATCGCCCGCGACAGGGTGTTTCAACGCGGCGAGATGCACGCGGATCTGGTGCGTCCTTCCGGTTTCGAGCTCACAGCGCAGCAGAGTATGCCCGCCGCGCCTCTCGACCACCTCGTAGCGCGTCAGCGCGAATCGACCGCCGCTGACCACTGCCATCCGCTTGCGCTCCTTCGGATCGCGCCCTATCGGGCCCTCGAGCTCGCCCGCGTCGTCCTTGACGCGACCGCGCACGATGGCCATGTAGGTGCGGCTCAACGAGCGGTCCTTGAGCTGCGCGGAAAGGGATCGGTGGCTCACGTCGTTGCGCGCGACGACGATGAGGCCCGACGTGCCCTTGTCGAGACGGTGGACGATGCCGGGCCGCATGGATCCGCCCGCCACCGACCAGGTTCCACCCCGGCCGAGCAGCGCGTGGACGAGTGTCCCGGTGTGGTGGCCGGGCGCGGGGTGCACGACCATCCCCGCAGGCTTGTTGATCACTGCGAAGTCCTCGTCCTCGTACAGGACCTCGAGCGGGATGTCCTCCGCGATGGCGTCGCCGGTGTAGGCCTCTGGGATCTCGAACTCCACGACGTCGCCCGCGGCCACACGGTCGGCGGGATCGGCGGTATGGCCGTTGACGCGTACGAGGTGGCCCTTGATGAGGCGCGCGGCGGCGGAGCGGCTGAGATCCTCCGCATGCTCGGCGAGAAAGCGATCCAGCCGCGTCGCAGCCGCTGCTGCGATCAGGCGGTTGGTTTGCGTATCAGGTACCCGGCGACGAGGGCGACTACGCCGACGCTGATCGACGCGTCCGCGACGTTGAAGACGGGCCAGAAATGGAAGTTGATGAAGTCGGTCACCGTCCCGAACATGATCCGGTCGTACCCGTTTCCGAGCGTCCCGCCCATGATCAGGCCGAGCACGGTGTCGGTATACAAGTTGTTCGGGCTGCGAACCACGTAGACGACCAACCCGATCGCCACCACAATGGAGGCCGCCAGGAAGAAAACGGCGGCCGCGGGCACGATCCCGAAGGCTGCTCCCGAGTTGTGCACGTTAGCGATCCCCAGCAGGCGGCCGAAGACCAGCACCTCGGTGCCGTACGGGATCTGAGCCGTGACTAGGCTCTTGGTCAAACGGTCCAGCGCGAACACCACGAGCGCGACTGCCACGAAGGCGATCCGTCCGGATCCCATGCTTAGTTTTTCTTGAGGCCGATCCAGATCTGCTCTCCTTCGAGCATCTGCTGCTCGCCGTTGAAATCGTCAGCGCGGCCGTGTTCGAGGGTGACCGACAGCGTTTCGTTCCTGATGTAATCGCCGTGGCGCTGCATCGCGCGCACCAGCATGCCATCGGCCTCATACCGCGTGTCGATGCGGTCTTCGACATTCAGGCCGAGCTTCTTGCGGCGGTCCTGGATCGCGCGCACCACCTCGCGAGCCAGGCCCTCGAGCCGCAGCTCTTCGGTGATCTCGGTGTTGAGCTTCACCTCGGGCGCTCCGAAGACCAGTTCCTTGACGTTGAGCTCCTCGCGCACTATCGCAGCGACGTCCTCGGGCAGCGCTTCCCCTGGGAGGGCGATGGAGGCCAGCGGCTGACGCACCTTGAGCCGGGCGGCATCCCGAGCCGAGAGCCCCGCCTCCACTGCCTGCCGGGCGCGCGCCATGTCGGTCTCCACGCGGGGGTCTTGATACGGAAGCAGCCCGGGGAAGTCGCTGAGGTGCACCGACTCGTCGTTCGACAGGTTGCGATAGATCCCGTCGGAGATGAAGGGCGTGAACGGCGCCATCAGCTGGCTGACCGTGCGCAGCGCCTCGTACAGCGTCTGGTACGCGGCCAGCTTGTCGCGATCGGACTTCGACTTCCAGAACCGCCGCCTCGAGCGCCGTATGTACCAGTTGGACAGCTCGTCGACGAATCTCTGGATCTTGCGAGCCGGCTCGGTGGCGTCGTACGCGTCGAGGCCCTCCGTGACCGACGCGACAAGGCCGCTCAACCTCGACAGAAGCCACTGGTCGAGCACGTGCCGTTCGCCAATGGGCACGACCGGCTGTGAAGGGTCGAATCCATCGAGCCTCGCGTACTGGACGAAGAACGAATAGCAGTTCCAAAGGGGGATGAAGAACTGCTGCACGGTCTCGCGCAGCGTCTCCGCGCTGGTGCGGTAGTTCTCGCCCACCTGGGTGGAGGTGTAGAAGTACCAGCGCGCGGCGTCCGAGCCGAAGTTGTCGAACACGAAGTTCGGGTCGAGCACGTTGCCGCGCGATTTCGACGCCTTCTTGCCCTTCGGGTCGACCACCAGGCCGAGACAGATCACATTGCGGTACGCGTTCTGCTTAAAGAGCAAGGTCGAGATCGCGAGCAGCGAGTAAAACCAGCCCCGGGTTTGGTCCATCGCCTCGGAGATGAAGTCGGCGGGAAAGGTGTCCTTGAACTCCTGCTGGCCCTTGCGCGGGTAGGCTCGCTGTGCGAACGGCATCGCGCCGGAATCGAACCAGCAGTCGAGCACTTCCGGGACCCGCTTCATCACGCCGCCACATTTCGCGCAGGGAAGGGTGACCGTATCGATGAAAGGCCGGTGCAGGTCCGTGTCCTCCTTGAGGCCCAGCTCCTCGGCGGAGCTCACGCATCGCTGCTCCTCGCAGCTTTCGCACACCCAGAACGGCAGGGGCGTGCCCCAGTAGCGCGAGCGTGAGATCGCCCAGTCCACGTTGTTCTCGAGCCAGTCGCCCATGCGGCCGGTCTTGACGTGCGCGGGGACCCAGTTGGTCGCTGCGTTGCTGGCGATGAGCTCGGCTTTGCGCTCGGTAGTGCGCACGTACCACGAGTCGAGGGCGTAGTAGATGAGGGGCGTCTGGCAGCGCCAGCAGAACGGATAGGTGTGCAGGATCGTCTCGGACTTGTAGAGCAGGCCGCGCGCCTTGAGGTCGTCGATGATGACCGGGTCGGCCTCCTTGACATGGAGACCCGCGAACTTCTCCACGTACGGCAGGAACTTGCCGTCCAGTCCGACTGTGTGCTTGAAAGGAATGCCCTTCTCCTGGCAGAGCCGCAGGTCGTCGACGCCATAGAGGGCCGAGGTGTGCACGACGCCGGTGCCCTCCTCGGTGGAGACGAAGTCCGCGTCGACCACGTAATGCGCCTTACCCTCGCTGGGGATGGAGTACGGGTACAGCGGCTCGTACTCGAGCCCGACGAGGTCCTTGCCCTTCATCCGCTCGACGACCACGGGCGCTTCGCTCAAGACCTCGAGCCTCGCCTCAGCGAGGATCAAGAAACGGTCGTCGCCGTCCTCCTGGCCATCTCGGACCTTGATGTAGTCGATGTCGTTGTCGACAGCCAGCGCGACGTTGCCCGGCAGCGTCCAGGGCGTGGTGGTCCACGCGAGGATGGCGGTGTTGGGGTCGTTCTTGAGCTTGAACCGGATGAAAACGCTAGGGTCCGGCACGTTGTCCTTGTAGCCCTGCGCCAGCTCGTGGCTCGAGAGTGGAGTCGCGCAGCGCGAGCAATACGGCGCGACGCGAAAGCCCTTGTAGACAAGGCCTTGCTTCCACATCTCGCTGAGCGCCCACCAGACGGACTGGATGTACTCGGGGTTGAGCGTCCAGTACGCCTTGTCGTAGTCCAGCCAGAAGCCCATGCGCTCGCTGAACGCGACCCACTCGGTGACGTACTCGTACACGCTCGCGCGGCAGAGCTCGTTGAAGCGCTCGATGCCGATTTCGTTCTCGATGTCGAACTTGCCCGAGATGCCGAGCTTCTTTTCGATCTCGATCTCGACAGGCAGGCCGTGCGTGTCCCACCCGGCCTGGCGCTCGGCGTAGAAGCCCTTCATCGTCTTGTAGCGCGGGAAGAGGTCCTTGAAGGCGCGCGCGAGGATGTGGTGGGTGGCGGGCTTGCCGTTGGCGGTCGGCGGGCCCTCGTAGAAGACGAAGCGGGGCTTGCCCGCGCGCAGGTCGAGCGAGCGCTGGAAGGTGTTCTCTTCCTTCCACCGCGCCATCAATTGCTTCTCCAGGTCGGGGAAGCTGACCTTCTGGTCTACCTTTTCGAACATATCTCTCCAGACACCAAATACTTCAGTTGGTTCTGGGACGAGCCATGTGCGAGGCCCGCGGTACCACCCAGATTCCCAAGGCTGCCACCTCGGACGCTCTTTGGGTTACGGCTCAGGAGTGATCTCGACTCCGTCATCGGCCGCCAAGCTCTCAGCTACTTGAAGTGCGCCCTGCGCGCGCCCGGCTGCCTGGCTCTCTGTTGACCGCTCAAACGATGTCTACCTGTCTCCGTCGACGCCGTTCACTGATTGTACTGTCACGCTCCGGCGAGATTGCGCAGCGCCGCGATCAGGAAGTAGGCACCGACGGTGACCACCAAGGGGGAAAGGTCGATGCCCGAAACGGGCGGCAGGCGGCGCCGAACTGGCCCGAGGATGGGCTCCGTGACCTGGAAGACGAAGCGGTACACCGCGTTGTTCGGGTATGGGCTGATGTACGAGAAAACAACCCGCACCAGGATCAGGATGATGACGGCGTAGAGGACGTAGATGAGAAGAGCTGCGATGTAGTTCATTTGTCAGTTGGCGCGAGGCCCGAATAGCGCTTGACCCAATCGTAGCATCGTGCTTCCGGCGGCCAGGGCAGCCTCGAAGTCGCCGCTCATCCCCATAGAAAGGATAGGAAGACCCCTGCCGAGACGCTGCTCGGCCTCGTCGTGGAGACGGCGCAGCTCGTTGAACGCGGGAGCGGGATCGCCCGTCGCCGGAGCCATCCCCATCACTCCCTGGAGCTCGAGAAGGAGCGACGTCGCGGCCATCACCTCGAGCGCGTCCTCCGGCATGGCCCCTGATCGCTGGGGCTCACGGGCGACGTTCACTTCGACCAGGACCTTCTGGGTTGGGGCGTGGCGGGCTATCGCTTCGGCCAGGCGGACTGAGTCCACGGTCTGGATGAGCGCGAAGCGGCCGGCGGCCTGCTTGACCTTGTTGGTCTGCAGGTGGCCGATGAGATGCCATTCGGCTTCATCTATGTCTTCCATCTTCTTCAGGGCCTCTTGAACTCGATTCTCGCCGAGCATCCTCAACCCAGCCTGAAGCGCAAACCTGCAGACGCTGACGTCAAACCCTTTGGTGACCGCGACGATCGCGACCTCGTCCGGATTTCTTCCACTCGCCGCGATGCGGGCGCTCACACGCGCCAGCCGCTCGAGGACTGTTGCTTCCGTCACCGCAGAGCGACGATGGCGCCGAACCGCTTGCCGTCCGGGTGGCGGCGATGAGATGGAAAGAGGTAATGCTCCTTGGTGCAGATGCCTATGTCGTAGACCGCCTTGACACCGGCTTCCTCGAGCTGCGCGCGGTTGGCGGCGGCGAGGTCGAGGTGGGACCCGCCCTCAGTGCGGCGACTCAGGAAGCGTGTGTCGAATTGCGCCGCGACCTCGTGGCCGACCTCGTAGCAGCGGCCGCAGATGCCGGGTCCGATGCCGGCCCGGATGAAGCGGCAGCCGTACTCGTCTTGCATGAATGTCACGGCTGCCGTGGCAACGCCGGCGCGGGTCCCGCGCCACCCCGCGTGCACCAGTCCGACGGCTTTCTTCTCCGGGTCCCACAGCACTATCGGGTAGCAATCGGCGTACGTGGCGAACAGCGCAACGTCCTTACTATCCGTGACCAGCGCGTCGACGTCGTCGACCGCGCCGCCGGGCTCGTCGACTCTCGCCACCTCCGCGCCGTGGACGGACCCGAGGGTGGTCAGCTCCGTGCCGTCGAGGCCGAGCACTTTGGCAAAGGCTTTCCGCGATGCGAGCACAGGAGCTGGATCCGGGGCATGCTTCAGGCCGACCGAGCCGAGGGCAAGAGTCGAGAACCCGTGCACCAGGCCCAGTTCGTCGGCTAGTTCAGGCACGTGCAGCGCCGCCGGCGTAGTTGTCATTGCGAGAAGACTACGAACGGCGGGAGCTGAGTACCTGCTCGATCTCCTTCTTGACCTGCTGCAGGTCCATGAACTCGCGGTAGACCGACGCGAACCGGATGTAAGCGACCTCGTCGAGGTCGCGCAGCCGGTTCATCACCATCTCGCCGATCTCCCCGCTCGGGATCTCGACGCGGCCTGAGCGCCGGAGCTCCGCCTCGATGTCGTCGACGATGGCGCGCAGGCGCTCCGGCGAGATGTCGCGCTTCTCGGTCGCCTTCTTGAGTCCGGTGAAGAGCTTCTGTGGATCGAAGTCCTCGCGGCGCCCGTCCTTCTTCGTGACGAAGAACGGGACCGTCTCGATCCGTTCGTAAGTGGTGAATCGCTGCCCGCACTGAAGGCACTCACGCCTGCGGCGAATCGCCTCCCCGACCTCAGAGTCGCGAGAGTCGACGACCTTCAGGTCGTGATGACCGCAGTACGGGCAGCGCATTGATTTGTCCTTGGTTACATACGGTTGCGGAGAAACGCCGGGATGTTGATGTCGCCGAGCTCTTCCGCGCCGAACTCCGGCCGCTCGATCGTACGACGCATCGACTCCTGCTTCGCTTCGGACTGGGTCTTGCCGCCGAAGCCTGTGGCGATCACCGTGACCTTGATCTCGCCCTGCATGGTCTCGTCCCGGACGACACCAAAGATGATGTTGGCGCCAGGGTCCGCGGCCGCGCGCACGATCTCGGCCGCCTTCTGGACCTCTTGCAAGGTGATGTCCTTGCCCGCGGTGATGTTGAACAGGATGCCCTTGGCGCCGTCGATCGACGTCTCGAGCAGCGGGCTGGAGACCGCCTGCTTGGCGGCATCCTCGGCACGTGTATCGCCTGCGCCGTGGCCGATGCCCATCAGCGCCTCACCCGCGTTCTCCATGATCGCCTTGACGTCGGCGAAGTCGAGGTTGATCACGCCGGGCTGAGTGACGAGGTCGGAGATGCCCTGCACGCCCTGGCGCAGGACGTCGTCCGCCATGCGGAACGCTTCCTCGAGCGTGGTCTTGGAGCTGGCGACCTGCGCGAGCCGGTCGTTGGGGACGACGATCAGCGCGTCCACCTGGCTGCGCAGCGCCTTGATGCCTTCCTCCGCCGTGTCGTTGCGGATGCGTCCTTCGAAAGCGAATGGCCGCGTGACCACGCCGATGGTCAGCGCGCCGGCCTCCTTGGCCAGCTCGGCCACGATTGCGGCCGACCCGGTGCCGGTGCCGCCACCCATGCCGCAGGTGATGAACACCATGTCCGAGTCCTGAACGACTGCCGAGAGCTCGGTGCGGCTCTCGTCGGCGGCGTCGCGACCGCGCGTCCAGTCACCACCGGCGCCCAGTCCGCGGGTGATCTTGCTCCCCATCTGGACCTTGACGTCCGCCTGGCAGCGTTCAAGCGCCTGCTTGTCGGTGTTGACCGCGATGAATTCGACCTTGAGCGATTTCGAGATCATGCGGTTGACGGCATTGCCGCCGCCTCCACCGCAGCCGACGACCTTGATTCGGGCTCGCCCTTCGTGCAACAGACTCTCTTTCATGGTTTTGGTTTCCTCCTGATCCGAATTTGCTTTGGCTATGGCGAGCTCCAGCTGGTTTCGGGTTTGTTCTCTAGAAAAAATCGCGCAGCCACCTCACTGTTTTTTGATACGTGTTGCCGAACGTCACTGTCTGGCGGGGTCCGTACCCCCGGACCGGTGCGCGCGATCCCCACTTAACCAGACCTGTCGCGACCGCGAACGATGGTCCATGCGCTTTGTCGGCCAGGCCTACGAGCCCTATCGGCTGGCCGAGGCGCGCGGATGTGTTGAACACTGCTTGAGCGGAGTCCATGGTGCCCATCAGCCGCGACCCGCCACCCGTGACCACGACGCCCGCGGGGAGCAGCTGGTCGAAACCGGTCTTGCGCACCTCTTCACGAGCCATCTGGAAGATCTCGCGCATGCGCGGTCCGATGATCTCGGCGAGGAACCGGCGCGGAAGGGCGGTGATCCTGTCGCCGCCGACCTGCCTCACCTCAACCTTCTCCGCGTGATCGATCACCTCGGCGAGCGCGTGGCCGTAGTTGAGCTTGAGCATCTCCGCCTCGTCGAGCGTGGTCCTCAGTCCGATGGCGATGTCGCTGGTGACATGGTTGCCGCCGACGGGCAGCACCGCCATGTGGCGAGCGGAGCCTTCGTTGTAGACGACGACGTTGGTGGTGCCGGCGCCGATCTCGATGAGGCAGACGCCGAGCTCGATCTCCTGCTGGCTGAGCACTCCCTCGCCGCCGGCGAGTCCCGCGCAGACGACGTCTTCGACGTCGAAGCCCGCGCCGTGCACACATTTGATGGCGTTCTGGACGGCGGTCTGGGCGCCGGTGATGATGTTCGTCTCGACCTCGAGGCGGCGGCCGGTCATGCCTATCGCGTCCCTGACCCCGTCCTGCCCGTCGACGGTGTAGGCGCGGGGGATGACGTGGATGACCTGGCGGTCGGAGGCGACGCTGATCGCCCTTGATGCCTCGACGACTCGCTGCACGTCTTCTTCGCCGATCTCGTGGTCGGGTCTAGCCACAGCGACGACGCCGGTGGAGTTCTGGGACCAGAGGTGGGTGCCGCCTATCGACACCACCACCGATTCGATGCGCTGGCCGGCCATGCGCTCGGCGGTGACGGCGGCGGCCTGGATGGCCGCGATCGTCTTGTCGAGGTTCACCACGACGCCTTTGCGCAGACCTTCGGAGGGGCTCTCGCCCACGCCGACGATGGTCACGGGTGCGCCGGGGTCGTCAGACTCGGCGATGACAACAGCGACCCGGCTGGTGCCTAGGTCGAGACCGACGGTCTTCTTCCGCCTTGACAAGTTGTGCTGGGATGCCTCCTGGAACGTAGTAGATGACGCGAGATGGGGCGGGTTGGCGCGAATTATATAGGCTCCCGGGCGGGTTGGGGGACCAGATTTTGTGGGTCGGGGGCGGCGGGCGGGCACGCCTAGTGGTTTGGGGGCAGGGAACGGACTGGGAAAAGGGCGGTGGCGGCGGGCCAGGAGGCAAAGAGCGCGCCTTGTGTTTGGACGTGGTTGACGGGTTGTGAAAAGGGTGTGGCGGCGGGGCTCGGAGTCGAATTTACACGCCTGAAATCATTGACCAGCGAACGGATGTTTGGTACTCTATCCCTATGCTCGCGACGCAAGACGTCCAGCCTCTGGCCGGCGCTCAGCTGGCCTTTGAAGAGCGTTCCGTTGACGGTGCCGAGGAGGCTAACGAGCTCAAGCAGATCTTTCGTCAGGTGGATTTCCTGCTCCTGCAGGCTTCTGCCGTCGCCGCCAGGTTTGCGGCCACGAACTATTTCGACGAGGGGGGCTTTGCCAGTCCCATCGAGTGGATCCGTTTCGAATGCCACCAGACCAGCACGGCTGCCGCTGACGTAATCGCTGTCGGCGAAAACTTGGAGCGCTTGCCCCAGACTGTCCAGGCGGTGAGGGATGGCGAGATCGGCTTTCCTCATCTCAAGACGATGGCCAGGACGGCCAATTTCTTCGGCGGCAGCTTCGACGAGATCAAGGTACTCCCCAAGGCGAAGGACAACTCGGCGGGCAAGTTCTATTACATCTGCGACCACTACCGGCACTCGGTCGACCCCAAGGCTTACGAGGCTGAGCAGACCGAGCGGGTGGAGAACCGCAAGCTCACGATCACCACCTGCGACGACGGAGCGGTGCTGATCAAAGGGGTCCTCGACCCCGAAGGCGGGGCGGCATTTCTGACCGCTGTGAAACCGCTGGCGCGCAGGTCAGGCGCTCACGACGACCGGAGTCGGGAGAAGCGGCAGGCGGACGCGGTGGTCGAGCTTTCAATGCATTCGTTGGACACTGGCTTGATCCCGCAGCAGGGCTCGCAGCGGACTCACCTCAATGTCACCGCTTCGCTCGAGACCCTGCAGGGTCTGCCCGGCGCGTCAGCTGCCGACCTGGAGTTCTCCGCTGTGCCAATCTCCGCCAAGACCGTCGAGCGGCTGGCCTGTGACGCCTCGATCACGCGCATCGTGCTCGGTTCGGAGTCCACGGTCATCGACGTCGGGCGGGCCAAGCGGACGATCTCAGGTCCGGCGCGCAAAGCGCTCAACGCACGTGACCGGGGCTGCACCTGGCCCGGCTGCGAGCGGCCTGCGAGCTGGACCTCGGGACACCACATAAAGCATTGGCTGCACGGCGGGGACAATCAACCGCCCAACCTCACCCTTCTTTGCTATCGGCATCACTGGCTCGTGCACGAGGGCAACTGGCAGATCGTGCGCGGCGATGACGGCCGCATGCTGACCATCCCGCCGACTGTCACCTTCGGATTGCCGCGGGGACCCGACTAACTCAACAGTTCCATCGAGCTACCGATTGCACATATTCCGGGCCGATGCCCCCGCGCCCGCCGATGAAGTCGGTTCCGTCGCACTATATGACTCATCCCCGAGGACATGGACGGCACGCGGGCGGAGCCGGATTCTCGACGGCGCCGGCGAGCAGTCTCACTCATCGCGTCAGCGGTGATCGTGCTCACCGTGGTGGCTGCCGCCTATTTGTTTTCGACCTCCACGCCAAAACCGAATCAGCCAACGTCGCCCTCGCCGTCGCCGGTCTCGGCGCTCAGCTACCTCGTCTCCTATGACTTCGTGAACCTGTCGTTGGGGTGGGCGCTGGTCAGGCTAGGCCCGCAATCGCCGGTGAGGGGCTTCAGATTGTTCCGCACCGACGACGGTGGACAGCATTGGCGCCAGCAATTCATGGCCACCGGGACGGCCGCGCAGGGCCGCATCGTCGCCGGACTCGTTCGATTCTTCAACCCGAGCAACGGCTTCATGGGGGTGTCGTGGGATCAGTTCAACTTGCTCTATCGAACCGCGGATGGAGGCCTTCACTGGACCATGGTCGGGCTTCCAACGACTGGTGTTGGAACGATTGTCAACACGCTCTCGTTCAGCGATTCGAGTCATGGCTGGTTTCTTGCGCAGACCTCCGTCGGTCCCAACAGGTTGTTCAACCTCTATGCAACCGACAATGGCGGCGACACTTGGCGTCAGCTGGCCGACCCGCCGAGCGACTCGATCACAACAACCTTTCGCGGTCCGTCGGAAGGATGGCTAGGAAGCACGGGAATTGTTCCGCCTCATGTCTACAAGTCGAACGACGGGGGCCGCACCTGGCAACGCCGCGACCTGCCGAGGCCAACGGATGGACAGCCTGATGCGTCGTCCTGGTCCACCAGAGTCATCCTTCTGCCGGATGCCGGAGTGCTCGCGTTTGTCGCCGGTGGCGGGACCCTTGTCGACTACTACGAACTGACCTCGTTCGACAGCGGGGCCTCCTGGAGGTACGGCTCGTCTCGGCGGAGTAGTTCCGGTTTCGGCGGAGTATTGAGCTTTCAAGATGCCCAGCGCTGGTGGGCGATCGACGGAACAAACCTCTACAAGTCTCCTGACGCCGGCCAAACCTGGACCCTGGTCTCCCAAGAGCTGCCCAATGGGATGGGCGCATGCCAGATATTCGATTCGATGCATGCCTGGGCACGCTTCGACAGTGAGGACCGGGGATTGCTTCGGACCGATGATGGAGGCCTTCACTGGTCGAGGGTGACGATCCCAGTACCGACCTCCCCGGGCTGACGAGGGCGGGTAGCCCGAGAGTGTTTCAGCCCGCTGATCTCCGTCGACAAGAACCTTGAGCGTATACCCCAAAGCGTCCAGGCAGTTTGGCCAAGGCAGATCGTCCGTGGCGATGACAGGCGGATGCTCACCATCCCGCCCACGGTCACGTTCGGATTGCCGCGCGGACCGGACTAGAGCTCTAGCCGCGCTCCGAAGCCACGAAACCATTTGTTGGGTCCGCGAAAGTCACTGTGTTCTGATGGCTTCCGTCGTCGCCCATGACCAGCAGATGCTTGCCGTCAGTGGACGTCGCATAGATAGTGCGGCCGTCGCCGGAGACCCATACCTCGCCGGCCTTGAAGCCAGGCGCAAGTTTGGCGAGCGGCTTTAGATCAGGCACTCTCAGCACCATGATCCCGTCATCGGTCGCTGAATAGAGCTTCAGTCCGTCCGGCGAGAGAGGCACTGTGCTGGGGACACCGCCCGCAGAGGCGTCCTTGATCAGCCATGCGAATGGACCCCCCTGGTCGAGCTTCGTTGGCGTGGGCACTGGACCCAGCAGTTTCTGGCGGGCCAGATCGATGACCTGCATCGTGTCCCCAAAACCTGGCAGTTGATGCAGGTAGAGAAGGTGGCCGTCGGGGGTAAAGATTGGCGCGAGCCAGAATGGATTGGGCTGCTTTGACCGGATCTCGCCGGAGCTTTTCAGGGTGTCCAGGTCGAAGAACCACACCGCACCATCCATGCGACAGAAGGCAACGAGCGTCTTGCCACCATTGACAACGCTTCCAGCCATGGCTGGTGCGGAACAGCTCGGAACTTTGCGGCCCCCTTGCCCGTCGACCGCCGCAGCGGTCTGACTCAGCTTTCCGCCCTCGAGGCTGAACGCTTCGATGCGCGTGGGTCCACCCCAGTCGGTCAGCGTGTATATGCCTGCGGAGTTCGGCGCGAAGACGGCGATGCCCCACACCACCGACTTGGAGCAATTGCCTCCGGCGCAGCTCAGGCCCGGCAGGTTTGCGTTCGAGTCGTGGCCCACGGGAACCATCTGGGACGCCCCGGACCGAAGGTCGATGACTTGCAGGCCCAGGGCGCCGTTATCCACGAGGAGCATTGCGAGCCAGCGCCCGTCTGGACTGAATGCGTTGCTGGCGACGTTTCCCGGCGCGCGGGAATAGGTCCGCTGCACTGTCCCGTTGAGCGCCGAGTACGCGATGATCTGGTCCGCACGAGCCACGTAGATGGTCGAGCCGTCAGCTGAGCGCCAGACCCCTTGCGCGCGTGCGCCCGCCTCCGAAGTTGACTTATCGAGCGCCACCAACCGTCCGCGTGGGTCGACCGCCACGAGAGAGGACTGATCGTTCGCGAACTGGAGCCACGCGACCTGGGCCGCCGCCGAAGTGCGTGTGATCGGCTGAGGAACAGGTTGCGGAAGCGACGCGTTGGTTGGATTCGGCGAGTTGGCCTGCCGGGTCGCTGTCCGTGTCGATATGAAGACGGCGACACCACCCACTGCAAGCATCACCGCAACGAGCCCAGCCACCCAGGTCAACTGACGCCGTTGCGGCTGGTCGCTCCGAATCGCCGCTATCGAAACCGACAGCAGCTCCGGCGCGGGCCGGTACGTTTCATTGAGAGCTGCGCGCACCTCCTCCTGAATCCGGGTTTCGCTCATGTCAATGCCTCCTCAGAAGCACTCAGCGGCCTCAGCCGGTCCAGGGCGCGGTAGTAGCGCGTGCGTGCGCCGGCTTCAGTGAGGCCGGACGCTGCTGCGACCTCGACCCAGGGCAGATCCAGATACACGCGGAGGATGAGCACCCGACGCTCTCGATCCCCCAGCTTCATCAGCGCGTCTCGCACCTGCATATTTCGGATGGCGGAGTCCTCGGGCAGCTCGTTGTCGGAGCGATCGGGTTGGGGCATGCGGATCACTTGCCACCAGCGCCCCCGAGTCTGTTCACGGCACTGGTTGGCGACGATGCCCAGGAACCATGGTCTGACCGGGCTGCCAGGCCGTACATTGCCCAGCTTTCTCCAGGCACGGAGACACGCCTCCTGCACGGCGTCCTTCGCGAGGTCGGGATCCTGAAGCAGTGCGGTGGCAAAACGGTGGGCCGGCTCGACAAGCGGCGCAAGGATTGCCTCAAAGGCGGCGACGTCGCCACCCTTGGCATCGAGGACGAGCTGCTGTTCCGCGGTGCTCTCCACAAGTTCACCCTGAATACGTGCCGGGGAGGCCAAAAGTGTTTCAGCCCGCTCGCGCTAACTACAAATAGTGCCGGCGGATCGCCCCCAGGTTGTTGAAGATCCGCACCCCGAAGGCCACTATCGCGGCGATCGACAGGTCCACGCCCAGCTTGTCGCCGAAGTAGGTAAGGCCCGCGGCCAGCGTCATGTTGGTCAGCAGACCGCTGAAGAACACTCGTGGCTCGAACGACCCCGCGATGTATGCCTTGAAGGCGCCGAAGATCGAGTCGAGCGCGGCGAGCAAGGCGACGGCTGTGTAGCGCGCGTAGGTGATCGGGATCGTGACAGGCGACATCAGCCCGAGCAGCACGCCCAGGGCGACGAAGATGATCGCGACGACGATTACTTGCATGCGCTTGCCGGAGTTGGAGAAGGCTGGGGCGTAGAGCCTGGGGCCGGCGGTGCAGGCTTCGGCTGCAGTGACTTCAGCCCCACGGCGGGCTCGGACGGGTTCATCACATTGACGTAATCGAGGTCGGGCGAGGAGTAGTTCACGCTCCCCGCGATGGCCTTCAGCGCGGCAACCTTATCGCGCAGCGTCGTGAACTCCTCGGGTGTCAGCACCCGGCCAAAGTAAACCTTCCAGCCGCGCTTGGCCACCAGGGTCAGCTGGCCGCACGAATCGAAGATGAAGCCCCCCACCTCCTGCCCGATCAACCCCGGCAAGCCCCGCTGGATGTTGACCAGCGCAACGAGGAGCTGCACGTCCAGCGGGCGGTCGCCCACCTTCGGGTCCGCGCCCGCCGGCCCCTGCACGTCGACCAGCGGCCCCGTCGGCGCAGCCGGCCCAAGGACTATCGCCTGGTCCGACAGGAAGTAGAGCTTCCCGGTCTTGCCCGCGTGGTAGCCGGCGACCGGCTGCCACTCGCTCACGCGAATCAAGACTGCTCCCGGCAGCTGAGGAACCACAGTCGCTGTGCGCACCCACGTCTGGTTCAGCAGGCGCTGGCGGCTCGATTCGCCGTCCACCGAAAGCACCGAGGCGCCCTCGCTCAGTCCCGCGGCGCGCGCGATCTGAGCCCTGGTCATGTGCTGCGCGCCGACTATGTCGATGTTCTGCACGGCGAGTGCGGGTCCCAGCCACAGCCACACAAGAAGGGCGCATTCCGCCACCGCGGCCCCAACCGCGAGGCCGCGCCAAGCCCAATGCACGTCCGGTTCGCGCAGCGCTTGCTCCGAGCGGGTCCACAGCTGGCCTTTCAGCGGCTCCGCGTGCTCGAGGCCGCCCCGCCAATCGACGCGCGGCATCAGCGAACGGCGGCGGCGAAACTTCATCCGGCGGGCGGCCCCACTCGACGTTCAGCACGGCCCACCGCATGGTCGACCAGCCGCTGGCACAGCTCATCGAACGTGATGCCGGCGGCTTTGGCGGCGTCGGGCAGGAGCGAGACCTCGGTCAACCCCGGCACCGTGTTGACCTCCAGCACCCACGGGTTGTCGTGGGCGTCGACGATGATGTCGACGCGCGCCATGCCGGCGCAGCCCAGCTCGACAAATGCGCGGCGCGCAACGTCTGTCGAAACCAGCTGCGCGCGGTCTGAGATGCGGGCCGGGATGATGTGGTGCGACTTGCCCGGCGTGTACTTCGCGTCGTAGTCGTAGACAGGGTTGTCGCTGACGATCTCCAGCGTGGGGAGCACCTGGATCTCGGGCGTCGCCAGCACGCCGATAGTGATCTCCGTGCCGGCGGCGAACTTTTGCACGAGCACCCGGCGGTCGTAGCGCGCCGCGAGGACGAGGCCGCTCGCCACGTCGTCCGCGGTCTTGGCGATAGTCAGGCCGATGGTCGAGCCTTCGCGCACCGGCTTGATGACCAGCGGCAGCTCGTACGTCTTGACCAGCCGCTCGACGACCTCGGCGGCGATGCCCTCTTTGATTTCGAGCTCTTCGAACATCGGGATCTTGATCCCGGCGTGCGCCATCATCGCGTTCGCGCGCGCCTTGTCCATGCACAGTGCTGACGCCAGAACGCCGGACCCCGTGTACGGGAGCCCGAGCAGCTCGAGCATCCCCTGCACCGTTCCGTCTTCACCGAGCCGCCCGTGCAGCGCGTTGAAGACGCAGTCAAATCCCCCGTCGCGCAAAACGTCCCACGTCGTGAGGTCCACGTCGATCCCGGTAACCTCGTGGCTGCGGTAGCGCAGTGCGCTCTCGACCTGCGCGCCGGACTTCAGAGACACCTCGCGCTCGGCGGACCTGCCGCCCCGCAGGACCGCGACCTTCACTTCTTGAACTTCCCCACCATCTCGACCTCGGTTTCGAGCTCGATGTTGAAACGCCGGCGGACCTCGGTCTGGATGCGCTCGATGAGGCGCTGGACGTCGACGGCGGTGGCGCCGCCCTCGTTGACTATGAAGTTGCCGTGCAGCGTCGAGACCACCGCTAGCCCCTCGCGCGCGCCTTTCAGTCCCGCGGCCTGCACCAGCCGCCCGGCAGAGTCGCCAGGCGGATTCTGAAAAACGCTGCCGCAGTTCTTGGTCTTGATCGGCTGGGTCTCGTTGCGCTCCTTGGTCAGCTTGGCCATCACCGCCCTGGCCGCCTCCCCATCCCCACGCTCCAGCTGGATCTTGGCCTCGACCACCAGTCCTCCTTTCAGCGCTCCGTCACGCAGGGCGGAGTTGCGATAGCGGAAGTGGAGGTCGACAGGGTTCCAGGTCTTCCGCCCTTTGCCCGGCATGTAGCCCTCGACTTCGACCAGGACCTCGCGCATCTCTTTGCCCCAGCACCCGGCGTTCTGGTACACCGCGCCCCCAACAGTGCCCGGGACGCCGATCGCGAACTCGAAGCCGACCAGATTCGCGTCGGCGGCGATGCGCGCGAGCCGCATCATCTTCAGTCCGGCGCCGGCACGAATCTGCCGGCCTTCGATGTGGACCTCGCGGTTGACCACACGCACGACCAGGCCTTCGATGCCGGCGTCGGCGATGAGCAGGTTCGTGCCCGCGCCGAGAACCATGTAAGGAATGTCTCGTTCCTTGGCCCCTTCGAGCACCTCTTCGATCGCCTTGGGCTTGCCCATCTCGACGAAGAATTCGGCGGGACCGCCAATGCCGAACGAGGTGTGCGAAGCCAGCGGCTCGTCCTCGCTGGCCCCGGGCAGCGCGCGCAGCCACTTGACTTTAGACGCGGTGCGCCAGCTCATCGCCCAACTTGTTGATGTCGCCTGCGCCCATCAGGAGCAGGAGATCGCCCGGCCCGACGAGGCCCTCGAGCATCTCGCGCGCCGTCTTGAAATCGCCGGCATAAGTTGCGTTCGGCATCTGGTGGGCCAGGTCTGCGGCCTGGACCCCCGTCGTGTTCTGCTCGCCCGCGCCGTACACGTCCAGCACCAGCACCTTGTCGGCGCCCGTGAACGCTCGCGTGAAGTCGTGCATCAGCGCGGACAGGCGCGAGTAGCGGTGCGGCTGGAAGACCACGAGGATGCGGCGGTGTCGCAGCTCGCGGGCGGCCTCGATTGTCGCGCGCACCTTGGTCGGGTGATGCGCGTAATCGTCGTACACGGTCGCGCCCTGAAATATCCCGAGCAGCTCCATGCGCCGATGCGCGCCCGGGAATGACGCCAGCGCAGCAGCGATATCGGCGAACGGAATGCCTATCTCGAGCGCCATCGCGGCGGCTGCAGTCGCGTTCTGGATGTTGTGACGTCCGGGCTGCTTGAGGTTGATGCGACCGAGCTCGTTGCCGCCGAAGTGGATAGGGAAAGGGCGCACATTTTCGCATCGGTATGTCGCATCGTGACGAAAGCCGTACGTGACGCGCCTGGCCTTCGGCTTTAGCTCGCGAGCCAGCTCGTCGTCCGCGCAGATGACCGCGAGGCCGCCGGCGGGCAAATTCAAGACGAACCACTGGAAAAGTTCGCGGACCTGGGACACGTCCCGGAACTGGTCTGGGTGGTCGAGCTCGATGTTGGTCACGATGGCCCGGCTCGGATGGTGGAGGGTCAGCGTTCCATCCGACTCGTCCGTCTCCGCCACCAGCCACTTCGAGCGGCCCGCGCGAGCGCTCGCGCCATCGCCGACCAGCACCGTCGGGTCGTAGCCCGCGGTGACGAGGATGTGTCCGAGCATGTGCGTGACAGTCGTCTTGCCTGCCGTTCCGGCGACGGCGATCGAGTCGGATTCGTTGATGAGCTCTGCCAGCATCTCGGCGCGGCTCAAAACCTTCACGCCCATCGCGCGCGCCGCGTCCAGCTCCGGCGAATGCTTGATCGCTCCGCTGTAGACGAGCAGGTCCTGGAACAGGACGTGCTCCGGGTCGTGGCCGATCATGATCCGCACGCCCGCCGCCTCGAGCTCCTCAGTGGTCTCCGACGCCTTCACGTCGCAGCCGCTCACCTCATCGCCGCGGCCGAGGAAGACGCGCGCGAGAGCCGAGACCCCCGCTCCGCCCGCTCCCATCAAGTGGACCCTCATGCCTTATGCGCCCTGCGCGCGCCCCGGCGTGCGTGCGACCTCGCGCAGCACCTGCAGCACTCGCTGAGCGGCGTCGCGCAACCCGGCCTTCTCCGAAGCCTTCGCCATCGCTCGCAGGCGGTCGTTATCAAGTCCCTTGATTGTCGCCATGAGGCTTGTGCCGCTCAACTCGGAGTCGGCGAGGCGGACCGCGGCACCGGATTCGACCATCGAGGCGGCATTTTCCTCCTGGTGACCGCCGCCGAAGGTGCCGGGGATCAGGACCATCGGCAGCCCCACCGCGGTGGCCTCCGCGATCGTCCCAACTCCCGCCCGGCTGACGACTAGGTCAGCGCTCGCCATCAGGTTCTGCATCTCATCAGTGAAAGCCATCCCGCGGTAGCGCGTGCGAGCGTGCTGCTGAACTCCCTCGGCGCCCTGCCGTCCAGCAACGTGAATGACTTCCTCAAACTGGGTGCAGAGTTCGTTGAGAGCGGACCACACGGCCTGGTTCAGGTTGCGCGCGCCCTGGCTTCCGCCTGTGACCAGAAGGCGGCGCGGCGGCACGGCAGGAGTTCGGGGCACGAAGCCTTCGCGAAGAGGGACTCCGGTGAGCTCGACGCGGCGCCCGGTAAGGCGTTTTTCCGTGCCAGGCAGCGTCGTGCAGATGGCCGCCGCCCGGCTGGCGAAGATCCGCGTCGCCAGCCCGGGGCGGACGTCCTTCTCATGCAACGCATAAGGAATGCCGCGCGTGCGAGCCGCGGCCACAGCAGGTGCCATCACGTAGCCCCCCATGCCGAGCACGACGTCCGGGCGGAACCTGTCGACGATGCGAAGGCCTGCCTGAAATGCGGCCGGCACGAGAAAGGGCAGGGCGAGGTTCTTCCACACGGCGTCGCGATCGAGGCCGCGGATGTTGACAGTCGCCAGGTCGAAACCGGCGGCGGGCACGAGCCGTTCTTCCGGCCCGCCAGTGCGGCCGACCAGGAGCACAGCACCCTCCGGTTCCTCAGCGCGAAACGCTCGGGCGACTGCGAGCGCCGGAAACAGGTGCCCGCCGGTCCCGCCGCCAGCGATCAATAGCCTCATCCGTCCTCCCCAATGAAGATCCTGTGCCGCTCCGGGCGATGGAGAGCAAAACACCGACCGCCGCAAGCTCGGTCGCCACCGCCGTCCCGCCGTAGCTGAAGAACGGCAGCGGCACTCCCGTGATGGGCAGCGTGTTGGTCACCGTCGCCATGTTCAACAACGCTTCAAAGCAGATCCACGTGGTGATCGAGGCCGCCAGGCCGACGCCGAACCGGTCCGGCGCGCGCAGCGCCGCGCGGTAGCCGCGCAGCCCGAAGAACAGAAAGCCGAGCATCACCAGCGTGGTGCCGACGAGACCCGTTTCCTCGCCTAGGATCGCGAAGATGAAGTCGGTGTGGGCTTCCGGCAGCCAGCCGTACTTTTCGATCGAGTGGCTGATGCCGACCCCGAACCATCCTCCGGACGCCAGGCCGTAGAGGGACTGCGTCGCCTGGAAGCCGGCGCCCAGCGGATCCGCGAAAGGGTTCTTGTACGCAGCGAGCCTGGCGAACCGGTACGGCTCTTTGATGGTCACCACCACCATGCCTGCGCCGAGCCCACCGATCAGCAGCGCCATGTGCCGGAAACGGCCGCCGGCGGTCCAGTACACGCTGACGAAGATGGCGACCATGACGACAGCTGTGCCCAGGTCGCGTTGCAGCATCAAAAGGACGAGGACGCCGCACAACGCGGCCGCGAATGGCAGGAAGACCTTCCGGAAGTCGCCGATCTGCGCCGCGTTCTTGTCGATCCAGTACGCGACGAAAACCGCGAACGCTAGCTTGCCCAGCTCTGACGGCTGAAACGTGCCGAGCGGTCCCGCGTCGAACCAGCGGCGCGCCCCATTCACGGTCACGCCCAGGTGCGGCACCAGCACGAGGATCATCAGCAGGCTCGCGACCACGGCACCCGCCGGCGCGAGCGGCCGCAGCTTGTGATAGTCGATCCGACTCAGCACGAACAGCGCGACGAAGCCGATGGCCATCCACGCGGCCTGTCGCTCGGCGTAGTAGAACGCCGACCCGTACTGCGTGTAGGCCCGGGCCACGCTTGCACTCGCCACCATGACCAGACCCGCGCCACAGAGCAGCACGGTGGTGAAGAGCAGCAGCCGGTCGGGCTGCTTTCCTTCGCGGGCCCTCGTACTCATGCCGCGAACCGCTTGTGGACCAGTGCTTTGAACTGGTTGCCCCGGTCCTCGTAGTCCTTGAACATGTCGTAGCTCTTGTAGGCGGGGCTGAACAGCACGACGCCGCCGTCGCGCGAGAGCCCCGCGGCGACCTCCACCGCCTCTTCGAGACTCGCGACGCGCAGGACTTTGGGATGGTGGCGGAGCGCCGCTTGCAGCAGCTCGGCCGAGGCGCCGAGGAGAATGACCGCCTCGGTTTTGGCAAGCACGTCCGACACCCATGCGCTGAGCTCGAAGCCGCTGCCGTAGCCGCCGGCGATGAGCACCACGGGCGCGCCCGGGAACGAATTGACCGCGACTCGCCCCGCGTCGGGGTTGGTGGCCTTCGAGTCGTTGTACCAGCGCACCCCCGTCCACTCGCCGACCAGCTCGAGCCTGTGCTCGACACCTTTGAATGAGCGGATCGCCTGATTGATCGTGTCGTCCGGCAGGCCCGCGATGCGGCCCACCGCCGCGGCGGCGAGCGCGTTGTCCATGTTGTGCGCTCCGGGGAGGGCAATTGGCGGGAGGGGCTGGTGCTGGTCGAACCAGACCACCTGCCCGCGCGTGCGCTCCGCGAGCCCGCGCACGACTTCGTCGCGGCCGTTGAGGACCGCGTAGTCCTCTGGGCCCGCGAACTCGATGGCGCGCGCCTTGAGGTCCACGTACCGCTCGAACGTGCCGTGACGGTCGAGGTGGTCGGGTGTGATGTTCAGGATCACGCCGACGTGGAGGCGCGTCCGTTCGACGGATTCGAGCTGGAAGGTCGAGAGCTCGAGCACCACCCAGTGGTCAGGAGTGATCTCGTCGAGACGGTCGAGCACCGTGTCGCCGATGTTGCCGCCGACTATCACCGGCCGGTCGCCCGCGGCCAGCACCTCACCGGTGAGCGCGGTAGTGGTGGTCTTGCCGTTGGTGCCGGTGATTCCCACGACAGTGCCCGGGCAGAGCTTGAGAAACAGGTCGATCTCGCTCGAGACCGGGATGCCGCGCGCGCGGGCATCGTTCAGGAGTTGGGAATCCCAGGGCACGCCGGGGCTCGCGTAAACGACGTCCACTCCTTCGAGGACTCCGGCGTCGTTGCCGAGCCTGAGGTCGACGTCGGGTGGCATCTGAGCGAGCTCGTTGCGCAGCTCCGCCGCGTGCTTGCGGTCGACCACTCGCACCGATTCGCCGGATGCGGTCAGGTGGATGGCCAGCGCGATCCCGCTGCGCGCCGCGCCCACGACGAGCGCCGTCATTTCAACCCGAAGGGATGATTTGTGTTCAGCAATATCCAGTACGCGGCAAGCGCTGAGAGGAGCCCCGCGGCCCAGAACGTGAGCGCGATGCGGTTCTCAGACCAACCCTGGTGGTGGAACGTGTAGTGAATCGGGGTCATCGTGAAAACGCGTCGTCCGCCTGTGGCCTTGAAG
>Ga0209011_1000162_pt1 | contig 32257 bp, 32 predicted proteins | sample BlaSpr_A8_OM1_M3_FD_187986 | JGI IMG/M metagenome (GOLD analysis project Ga0209011, IMG submission 187986) | Forest soil microbial communities from Thunder Bay, Ontario, Canada - Black Spruce, Ontario site 2_A8_OM1_M3 (SPAdes) (version 2) | ecosystem: Environmental > Terrestrial > Soil > Boreal... | reverse complement strand
CGATGAACCTCCGGTGCCCGTTGCCGTCTGCGGTCGCCAGCGAGCGGCCTAACCCACTGACGACCCCCGACGTGACGGACCCTGAGAACCCCATCGGATTTCCGACCGCGACGACGAGCTGGCCGACGCGCAGCTGGTCGGCGTTTCCGATCCGCAACGGCTCGAGCGTGGCGCCTCTCGCGCGGGCGACAGCAAGGTCGGAGAGGGGATCCGCGCCGACCACGTCCACGTCGTATTCGGTGCCATCGATGAACGAAGCGCTCGCGGAGCCGCCCTGCGCGACAACGTGGGCCGAGGTGACCAGGAAGCCATCGGGGGTGATGACGACGGCCGATCCAGCTCCGCCTCGTCCGGCGCGGCCGACGCGCAAGCTGGCGACCGCGGGAAGGACCCGCTCAGCGACCGAGGTAACGACAGTCGAGTAGGCGTCGAGGGCGGCGGCTTCGGTCGGGTTCGCGGTGGCTTGTTCCTGCATGGTGTTACAAGATTACGACGCTACAGGCCGAAACATTCCATCCACTGGAGCCTAGGCGGGATATACGGAAACCTCGGTCGCTTTGACCGCGACCCAAACCCCGGCGCCGGCTTGCAGCCCGAGCTCGCGTACCGCCGCAGGGGTTACCTCCGCGACCAGAGGCACCGGGCTCTTGACTCGCACCCGCACGCGCTCGCCGTGCAGGTCGATGTCCTCGACCTCTCCCTGCCAGATGTTGCGCGGCGTTCCTTCCGGGCGAGAGAGATAGAGGGCCACGGCCCGGGGGTGGATGACGGCGAAGACGTCGCCCTCGCCTGAGTCCGGCGCGGCTACCGATGCGCCGCTCGTCAGCTCGACATGGTCTCCCCGCCCCTTGCCGCGAAGGAGGTTGACGCCGGCAAGATCGGCGACGAAGCGCGAGCGCGGCCGGGCGGTGACCTCCTCAGGCGTGCCGCTCTGGACCACGCCTCCGTTTTCTAGGACCACGAGCCGGTCGGCCAGGGTGATCGCCTCAAGTGGGTCATGGGTCACGATCAGCCGGACACCGCCAAACGAGGCAAGCTGGCGCGAGAGCTCGCGCCGGACCTCGGCGCGAATCGTGACGTCCAATGCGGAGAGCGGTTCGTCGAGGAGCAGCAATCGCGGCTCGGTGGCAAGCGTCCGCAGGAGTGCGACACGCTGCGCCTGGCCGCCTGACAGCTCACGTGGCATCGACCTCGCCTTCTCGGCGAGTCCAGCGCGTTCGAGCCAGCCGCGCGCGAGCTGCTTTGCGTCGGGCCGCCGCTGCGCCTGGAGGCCGAAGGCGACGTTGTCGAGCACATTCAGGTGCGGAAACAGCACGTGGTCCTGGAAGACCAACCCCACGTGGCGCTCCTCAGTCGGCACACGCAGTCGGGTCGCGGAGTCCTCCAGCACCTGCCCTGCGAGCTCGACGCGGCCGTCAATTTTGATGAGCCCTGAAAGCGCCCGGAGCAACGTCGTCTTGCCGGCGCCGTTCGGCCCGAGGATGGCGACTGTCTCGCCGGCATCGACGTCCAGCTGCACGTCGAGGGTGAAGTCGTTGTGGCGGACCTTGATGCGGGCGTTGAGGCTCACGGCTCACCCAGCCACCGGTCTCGCATGCCGACCAGGATGGCCAGCGAGACCGCGAGAAGGATGAGGCTGAGGATGATCGCGGAGTCGGGTCGTGTCTCGAGTGCCACGTAGACGGCGATCGGAACCGTCTGCGTGCGCCCCGGGAAGTTTCCGGCGAATGTGATCGTGGCTCCGAACTCGCCCAGCGCGCGCGCCCAGCAGAGCACCGCGCCGGAGAAGATCGCCGGGCGCAGCAGGGGCAACGTGACCCGAGCAAAGACCATCCAACCTCTCGCTCCCAGGGCTCTCGCTGCTTCCTCGTAACGCGGGTCGAGAGAACGCAAACCACCTTCGACCGCGATCACGAGGAACGGCATGGCGACGAATGTCTCGGCCATCACGGCGGCGGTGGTGGTGAACGGAATCTGAATGCCGAACGCTTGATACAGGAACGAGCCGACAAGGCCTCGGCGTCCGAAGGCAAGGAGAAGGGCCACCCCACCGACCACCGGAGGAAGCACCATCGGCAGCGTGGTCAGCGCGCGCATGGCGCCACGGACCTTTCCTGTGGTTCTGGAAAGAACCAGTGCGAGCGGAATTCCCAGGACGAGCGACACCGCGGTTGCCGCCAGGGAGCAGAAGAGCGAAAGCCCCAGCGCAGTCACGGTTTCCGGAGATGTGATGCCGGCCACCGCTTGGTCCCACGGCGCGCGGACGAGGAGACCCGCGAGCGGGAGGAGGAAGAAGAGGGGGCCGAGTCCCGCCAGCACGATAAGAGCTGCTGGAACTCTGGTCTGGCTCACACTCCCAGGAATCCGGAGGATCTGAGGATGCCCTGACCCTCCGGGGCGAGCACGAGATCGATGAAGGTACGCGCCTGCGCCCCATGGGCTGAGTTCTTGAGAGCAGCGATCGGATAATCGGCGATGACATTCTGGTCGACGGCGATCGGGACGCCGTCCACTTTTGTATTAGTGAAGATGTCGCTGACGTAGACGATCCCGGCGTCCGCCTCACCGAGCGCCACCTTGCTCAGCACGCCCGTGACCTGGAGCTCGAGGCTCGCCGGGTGGACCGTCACATGCGCCTTGCTCAGAGCTTGCTGGGCGTACTTGCCGGCTGGGACCGATGGGTCGGCTAGCACCACGATGAGGCTGGGGCGCGCGAGATCTGAGAGGCCGGTGATACCTTTGGGATTGCCCTTCGCCACCACTATCTTCAGCCAGTTCTGGGCAAAGATCTTGCTCGGCCCGGCGAGAAGTCCGGCGCTCTCGACGGTGTTCATGTGCGCGATGTCGGCTGAGGCGAAGACGTCTGCTTGTGCGCCCTGCTGCAGTTGAGCGGTGAGCGTCTGCGTGCCTGCGTAATTGAATGTCGCTTTGATGTTGTTGGTTGCCCTGAGCTGTTCGGCGACCTTGTCGAAGGCGGGCTGGAGCGATGCCGCGGCGAATACGGTGAGATTGGTTTGAGGAACGGCGCATGAGGTGAGAACCGCGCAGCCAGAGGGCCCGGTGGTTCCTACGCACGCGCTCACCAGCGCCGCAACCAGTACGAGCAGCACTGCTTTAGTCACGTTGCAGCTCCACTCCGACGTTGGTCGCTTTGACCACGGCGACCGCGGGCATGCCGGGCTTGAGCTTCAGCTCATCCACCGCCTCGCGCGTGAGCAGAGAGACGAATCGATGTGGCCCCGCCTGGATCTCGACCTGCGCGGCGACGCGGTCTTTGATGACACGGGTGATGATGCCGGTGAAGCGGTTCCGCGCCGATTGGGCGACTGGCGGTTCGGCTTTGGCCGGCCGCTTCGGCTTCGCGAGACGCGCGAGCGAGGCGCCGTCGATCAGCCGCTGCCCGCCGGAGCTGCGAACGGCGGTGAGGCGCCCGTCGTCGACCATGCGTCGCACCGTGTCCGGGCTGACGCCGAGCATCTTGGCAGCCTGACCGAGTCGATAGTTAGGCATTGCTTGGCAAAGCCTAGCATTTGCCAGAGTTTCGGCGAAGGACGCTAGATCAGAACAGGTAAGTCCGGAAGGGGGGACTCGGATCCGTACTCGAAGGCCGCAGAAGCTGGACGGCGAACTCGGGCGAGGACCTCATCGTCCTGCGTCAACCGCAGCTCCAGGTCGGCGACCTCGGTGTGGTAGCAGACTCGCGACCCACCTCGCGGATCCGGCAAGGTCACCCCGATCAGGTCGGATCGCCTCGGCGTCACCGCCACGTGCAGCCGCCGCGGTCCCAGCTTCGCTTGCGCCGTCCACGATTCCGGCGCGATCGATCCCCGGTTGCTGAGGACCTGGACGGGTCCGTTGAAAATGAAGCGTTGTTGCCGCGTGTGCGTGCCCACAGGCGTGCCGACAAGCTCACCTCCGATCGGTGAGCGCACGCGCGTGGTGGCGCCGGCGACCCAGAAATCGTCGCCCGACGCGAAGCCCAAATTCCACTCCAGCGCTTGATGTGAACCCCACGTGTGGTGCTGTCCGCCCGGTGCATGCTCGAGATAAGAGGTCTTGCCGTTGACCTCGATCCTTCCAGACACCTTGATCGCAGGCTGGACACCGATATTGGCCACAGCCGAAATCAGGTGCCACGGGGGACGCAAGAATGGAAAAGGCTGCTCGCGCGAGTCCCAGCGCAGGTCCCAGGTCATCTTTCCGCGTTCGCTCTCGATCTCCCCTGAGCAGCCGTTGCGAACGAGCAACGCATCACCGATCCGAAGCAGAAACGGTCGGGATTGAACCTGCAGGGAGCTCAGGGGAAAGGTCGTTTTGGCGCCCCAGTTGGCGCTCGGATTCTCGTGATCGAAATAAAAGCCCCACAGCGCGCTGTGGGCCTCTGCCTCGACGCCCGGCGCCGGATTGAAGGTGGTGTACCTGATCCAGTAGCCCTGGCGCTTCGCAGGCTCGTTGACAGTCACGTACCAGACTTCGTACGTTCCGGAGCGACCCTGGCGTCGGGCGGCGTTCGCCGCGTCTACATCCATCTTCCTTGCGCCATTACGAATTCTTCACATCCGGCTGATGTCATGCGTCGGAGCGAGGGATTGAATTGGGGCATGAGCGTTGCAACAGGTCGTGAAAAGGTCGCTTCAGTAGATCAGCCGCCGCGTCGCGGCCTCACCCGGCGCCAGGCGCTGGCCGCCGCTTTGGCGGCCGGGGTCGGGGTCGGGGCGGTGCGCCTCCTGGGTGGGTCGATGCAAGGCATCGGCAGGCCGGGAGCGGGATCAACCACGGATTGGATCTCGCCGCTTGCTTCAGAGTCGGCGCGCGTCATGCAGGTGCTCCGCAGGACGAGTTTCGGATACACGGCCGCGCAGCTCGAGTCGGCGCTGTCCGACGGTTTCAGCAAGACGGTCGACCGTCTGATCGAGACCAAGCCGGTCGAGCCCCCGGTACTCGCCGCCGCCGGCACGCCGGGAGGACGTTTCGCCGTCGGGCAGCTGCAGCAGTGGTGGCTCGACCACATGCTCAGCACGGCGACGCCGTTTGCCGAGCGCATGACGCTCTTCTGGCACGGCCACTTCACAAGCGACTACCGCAAGGTCGGCGACGAAAACTTCATGTACTGGCAGAACCTCACGTGGCGCGGGATGTCGATGACGGACCTTCGGTCGATGCTCATGCAGGTCACGTCAGACCCGGCGATGCTGAAATACCTGGACCTGGCCCAGTCCACCGGACAGAGTCCCAACGAAAACTACTCGCGCGAGCTCATGGAGCTGTTCACGATGGGCGCGGGCAACTTCACCGAGACTGACGTGCGGCAGAGCGCGAAGGCGCTCGCCGGATGGCAGCTGCCGCAGCCGGACTCATATGCCACGGTCATCGTCGACAAGGCGACCAATGCGACGCGCAAGCTGCCGGTGTACTCAGCGCAGAAATCTGGAGTGCTCAACTCCAAACGCGCATTCAACGGGAGCGTCACATTCCTCGGCAAGACCGGCCCGCTCGACACGCAAGGAGTGATCGATCGGATTCTCGCGCAGCCGTCAACGGCTGTTTACATGGCGACCAAGGTCGCGCGGCATTTCGTCACGGCCCAGCCGGACGCCGCCTATGTCAAGAGCCTGGCGGACATATTCCGCAAGAGCAAGTACGACATGAAGACCTTGATGCACGCGGTGTTCACGAGCCCCCAGTTCAACGCTGCGCAGAGCTACAGGACCCTGGTCAAGACGCCGACCGAGTTCATGCTCCACGCCGCGCAGGCCCTAGGCGCGACCAATCTCTCCAAGCTTGTCGCAGGCGCAGGAGCCGGGATGGGCCAATCACTCTTCGACCCTCCTGACGTGAACGGCTGGCCGACCAACGAGTCGTGGATCTCGTCCAACACCGTGGTCGAGCGAGTGAACTTCGTCACTGCGGCGATGAACCAGGTGAAGAAGGCGGTACCCAGTGCTACGAATGCGCCGCGGACACACCTTGACGGTGTGCTGAGCCCGCAGACCGCAAAACTTCTGAACCAGGCCGCTGACGATCGCGCTCGCTGGTTCATCACGCTCGCATCCCCGGAATTTCAGCTCAAATAGGTGCAAGAGAAATGACCAAAGAGATCGGTATCAACCAGCTCAAGCGTCGCGACTTTCTGAAGGCCGGCCTCGTGTTCGGAGCGGGAGCCGCAGGCTTGGCTGCCGGGTATGCAGCGGTGCCCGATGCCTTCGCGCGCGCGGTCTACGCTGCCAAAAAGGAGGGCGTTGCCAACGACAACATCCTCGTCATGATCCAGCTCGCGGGTGGCAACGACGGATTGCGCACCGTCGTGCCGATCGCAGATCCCACGCTGCACGATCTGCGCCCGAAGCTTGCCGGTTCGATGGTATCTCAGGCCCTGCCGCTCAACAACCAGTGGGGTCTGAACCACAACCTCGGCGCCATCAAGGGGTTGTGGGACAAAGGAAAGGTTGCAATCGTCCAGGGTGTCGGCTACCCCAACCCGACCTTTTCGCACTTCGAGTCGATTCGCATCTGGGAGACCGGGGACCCGACCCGTAGGCAGGTCAACGGCTGGCTCGGGCGAACTCTGGCGACCGCCTATGACTCCAACGGCCATCCGCTCACAGGATGCGCGTGCGGCACCACCAACGTCCCGGGCGCGCTGCGCGACCTGCAGGCCACGATGACCGTGATCCAGGACCAAAAGAAATTCGGGTTCAGCGGTGGCAGCGAGGTCGAGGCTGCGGTCGGAGCCCTGTACAAGGGCACCCCGGGGATCTACGGCGCCCTTTTCGACACCGCGATGGCGACGGCGACCACGACGATCAGCACGCTGCGCACGTCTGCGGCGAGTTACCAGCCGATGGCCGATTACACCGACAAGGTCAAGCTTGTCTATTCGTCGAAGAACCAGCTCGCGGCGGCGCTGCAGCTGGCGGCGGAGTTGATCGTCACCGGGACCGGCGTCAAGCTGTTGCACGTGACGCTTGGCGGCTTCGACACCCACTACACCGAGCTCAACCGCCACGATGACCTCATGGGCTACCTCGACACTGCCGTCGGAGCCTTCTACCAGGACCTGGCTGCGCACGGCATGGCGGACAAGGTGCTCATCGCGACATGGTCTGAGTTCGGCCGCCGCCCCAAGGAGAACGCGAGCGGAGGCACCGACCATGGAGCGGCCGCGCCGCTGCTGTTGATCGGCAACCCGGTCAAAGGCGGTCTTTATGGCGATGCGCCGAGCCTCACCAGCCTCGACAAGACGGGCAACCTGCCTTACTCAGTCGACTTTCGCTCGGTGTACCAGGAGATCCTCGCCGGTCACCTCGGCGCCGGCTCGAACCAGATTCTCGGGGCGACGTTCGATCGCATTCCTTTCCTAGCGGCGCCGGTCGCCGTCGCCTGAGATGCGCACTGTCGTCCTGAGAGCCGGGGCGACCGTGCTCACCCTCGCGGCAACGCTGTTGTCGTCTGCATATGTCACCGCCCATCTGAAGAACCCGGCCGCACCGCTGCAGCCGACTGTCGTCAAAGCTGCTCGGCCAGGCGGCCCAACGCTCGGACCTTCGGTTCAGCCCGGCAGTGGGCGGCCCGTGACGTCGACCTATGCCTCCTGACGCGCCAGTCGAAGCTCATCACTTTCAGGCGATCGGGACCAACTGCAGCCTGTTTGCCGTCGGGCTGTCACGGAGCCGGCTCCTTGAAGGCGAGTTCTGGGTGCACCGGCTCGGGGCACGACTGACGCGCTTTTCGCCCGACAGCGAGCTGTCCCGATTCAATGCGTCGCCTGGACATTGGATGGACGTCAGCCCTGAGTTGGAGACGCTGTTACGCGAGTCGCTTCGAGCATTCGAGACTAGTGGAGGCCTGGTCAACGTCGCTGTGCTGCCGTCGATGACGGCGATTGGCTACACGAGGCCGCTCGTTGAAGGCCGGCCCACAACGACAGTCGCTGATGCCCGCCCGTTGCCCCCGCTGACGCAGGTCCTCGCGGTCCGGTCGGGCGCGGCGCGTCTGGAGCCGGGAGCGGGCATTGACCTGGGCGGAATCGCCAAAGGGTGGATGGCCGACCGGTTGCGTGAATCACTGGGGCCGAACACGCTGGCGAACCTCGGAGGCGACATCAGCGCGGGCGGACCGGGACCGGCCGGCTCTGGTTGGCCGGTGGGTTTTGCCGGAGTCACGGTGCTGCTGCGCGACCAGGGTGCGGCCACCAGCGGCGTGCGCCGGCGCCGGTGGGGAGAGCTCCATCACCTGATCGACCCACGCACGGGTGTGCCGGCGAAAACCGGCCTCGAAGAGGTTTCCGTCGTCGCCGCGAGCGGGCTGGAGGCGGAAGTCGTCGCCAAGACGGCGCTACTGGTCGGCCCCGAGCTGGCGCCCGTCTACTGCGCGGCTCACGCTCTGGCGTGGTGGCTGAGCCCCTGACATGACGGCCGACCAGTTCTACTGGGTGCTCGCGCGAGTCGCGGGACTCAGCTCGTATGCGGCGCTGGCGATCGCCCTGGTAAGCGGGATCGCGCTTCGTACCGCGGTGCTCGACTGGCTGGGCAGCAATCGCACGCTCCGAGCACTTCACGAATACACGACAGTGCTGTGGATGCCGCTCGCCGCTGTACACATCTTGTCACTGCTGCTCGATCAGACCGCTCGCATCGGTTTGCTGGACGTGGTGGTCCCGTTTCATTCCAGCTACGGCGCGCTCGGCATCGGACTGGGCGCCTTATCGGTTGACATCCTTCTGATCGTCACCGTCACTGCGTACTTCAGACGTCAGATGCGCCCGGCGCTGTGGCGGTTTTTCCACCGCCTCTCTTACGTAGCGTTCGCGCTGATGTTCTTCCACTCTGTGCTGAGCGGGACCGACTTCAGCGACCCGATCGTTTCCGCCATCACCTGGGCAACCGGCGCGATGCTTCTGTTGCTTGCGGCGGTCCGGGCGGTCTGGGGTCGCCTACCTGCTCGCTAACTCGCCGGCACCAAGTGTCGGAGCTCCAGAACGCGCTGCCTCAAGGCGTCCTCCGCTTCCAGCGGCGTGTCGATCTCTTTGCGCTCGCGGTGCCAGCGCTCCATGGCCAGGTCCAGCTGCGCCGACTGGAGGCGCGCGACCTGGAAATACGCTCTCAACCCACCGCGCCTGAAAGCGCGCAGCCGCTGCTTGAGGCGCTGCCAGGGGCTGGCGAGGACCGGCACCTCGTCCATCAGGATCGTCCCGGACCCGCTGGCCGCCTCCTTGCGAAACTGGTCGACGAGTCCTATTGCCTCATAACGGATCCCGAAGAGCAGCAGCGCGACCACGGCGGCTGTGAAGGGCCCGGTCATGATCAGCGTGCGGAGGTGGATCTCGAGCAGTCCCAACACACCGGGGTCGATCGGGAAAAACGTGATCCACGCGTCCCACGCGAAATGCCCGGCGATGGCGATGAGGAATCCGCTGAGGATAGCCAGCGCTTTCTGGCGCGGATGCGGCAGCTGACGCGCCACTCCAAGCCCGGCGCCGATGAACGCGGTGTAGGTCGCATGACCAAAGAAGAGGCCGAGGACCTGCCTGCCGTACCACTGAAAGCCCGCGGCGGCCCACCCGAACCCCTCCGGCTCGAAGATCGAGTAGAGGTTGGTCATGTAGGCAACGGACTCCAGGAAGTTGAACCCGAGTCCTACTGCTGCTCCGTAGACGATTCCATCGACGACGTCGTCGAAGTCGTCGCGCATGACGAGAAAGAGCAGCACCACCGCGACTCCTTTGGCGAGCTCTTCGAGCAGGCCGGCTGAGAATGCGGTGGAGGCGTCTAGGCCGGGGCCGGGGACCAGCGTGTGTTGAGCGGTTGCGTCCCAAAGGCTCTCGCCCCAGATGACAAGGCTGGTCGCGACGATCGCGCCCCACGCGGCTGCGACGAGAACCAAACGCCATGGCTCTTTCTCGTTGCGGTCCATGCGACGCACGACCAGCAGACCGAAAGCGGTGGTCGGCAGACACGCCAGCGCGCAGATCCCCGCCACTGTCGGTCCGGCTGACTGCGTAAAGACAAAGACGTCGATGACGAGCAGCCACAGCAAGACGCCAAACCCCAGCAGCACGCCGGCGCGAATCAGATGTTTGCGTCGGCTGGCGCGATCCCGCGTGAAAGCCCTCACCCCGATGAACGTGCCGAGCGCGATCAGCGCGACCGCCAGCAAGCCGTAGAGCGAGGCGCGTCCGGGGATGGAATCCAGGTATACGTAGTTGAGAAGCGAGCTGGCGATCAACGTGAGCACGACGACGCCCGCGACCACTGCGGCGATCCAGTAGCGACCAGGACGGAGCTTCGAATGCGGATTGGCCGCCGGAGGAGTTGTGTAGGTGTGGGTGCTCACTATCGCTCGACCAGCACGATGCGCCGGGCCAGCACCTCGACCGGGCGCCCGTCCGTCAACCGCTCGACGACAAATTCGTAGTGGCCCGGCAGGCTGTGGTGCAGGCCCGGGGGCACGATGACCGGAACCGTGCTCTGAGGGCCGAGCTCAGCCGGCGTGCCGGGGCCGGCTCGACCGACGATGCTGCCGAAGGAGTTGAACCACCGCGCGTCGACCACGATGTCTCTTGGCAGCTGAGACCAGTCGACCACCGCCGCGAATTGATCAGTCCGAGCGAAGGTTGTCCTGTCGGGCCCGCGTGTGGTGCCCGTCGCCGGGTCGTACGCGAACACCCCCACGATGTGAGCCGTCGCCCCGGTGGTCTGCCCGGGTGGTTCGAAATACACGAACTCGACCAGGCCGATGCTCAAGATGACGACTGCGACAGTCGCGAAAACGAGAAGGGTCCGGTACAGCGTGAGGATCTGGTCGTAGGGAGCAACGGACACTGCGGCGCTCAGTCGAATCGATTGGACGCGCGTTGTCAACAACCATCAGTCGATTTGGATGGTGCGGCGGAGAGGAGTTGAACCTCCACGTCCTTGCGGACACTAGCTCCTGAAACTAGCGCGTCTGCCATTCCGCCACCGCCGCTCCGCGCCGGGCGCGCACAGCGCGCATCAGCGACGCCAAAGTATACCGAGGGCCAGTCGACCGCCCTTCTAACATGGCCTCGTGGACGCAAGCGTCCGAGTCGGGCGGATCGCGGGGATCGAGATCGGACTCAACTGGAGCCTCGCGATCGTCTTCTTACTCATCGTGTGGACCCTCGCCGGGCAGGTGTTGCCCTCGGTGGCGCCCGGTCAGCAGCAGTCCGCCTACTGGCTCGTCTCCGTGATCGCTGTCGTCCTTTTCTATGTGTCGCTGCTCAGTCACGAGCTGGGTCACGCCATCGTCGCCAGGCGGCTTGGTGTGAAGGTCGACGGCATCACGCTCTGGATCTTCGGCGGCGTCGCGCGCTTGCGGGGCGACGCCGCGATCCCGGGGACTGAGGTGAAGATCGCGATCGCCGGGCCGCTTGTCAGCCTCGCCCTCTCGATCCTGTTTGGAGCCGCGACGTTCGCGCTTGATGCAACCGGCGGGCCCGGTTCTGGTTGAAGGCGGCATCGCGTGGCTTGCGGGCACGAACGCGATGCTGCTGCTCTTCAACCTCATCCCCGCGTTCCCGCTGGACGGAGGTCGCCTGCTGCGCGCCTGGCTCTGGCAGCGAAGCGGCGACAGGTATCGCGCCACTTCGGGCGCTGCTCGGCTCGGACGTATCTGCGCGTTCTTGATGATCGGACTTGGACTCCTTTCGCTGTTGATCAACGGCGGCCTCAGTGGCCTCTGGCTGATCTTTCTGGGTTGGTTTCTCCAGTCGGCCGCGCGCAGCGAGGAGTCCCAGGTGCTGATGCGTGGCGCGCTCAGCGGCCTGCTTGTAGGAGACGTGATGTCCCGCGATCTGACGACCGCTCGCGTTCGCGACGTTGGCGCCGGCCTGGATGAATTCGCCAGGGCAGCGCCCGGCGAACAGGTCACCGAGGTGCTCGATCGCTTTTCGCCGGCGGCCGATGACCAGATCCTCGTCATCGATCAAGGGGAGCTGGTCGGTCTTCTGTCGCCGAGCGACATCGCGCGCGCGCTGAGGGGTAACCAACCGCCAGACGGCAAGCGCACAACCGCTTAAGCTGCTGCCATGCGTAGGGCGGCGCAGCTTGCCGCGCTGCTTTTTCTTCTTGCCGGCTGCGGTGGGTCTGAGGCAACCGCACAACCTGCGCCCACGCCATCGCAGCAGCCTCCAGGCCCGCAGGGTGACACCTGGACCTGGGACGGCGCAGCCTGGCACCGCGCATCGGGCACCGGGCCAACGTCCCGCTACCTGGCCAGCCTCGCCTACGACGCCAAGCGCAAGGTATTTGTTCTCTTTGGCGGCCAGACTTCGAAAGGCTCATCGGACGAAACGTGGATCTGGGACCGAAGCGCTTGGAAAGCAGCGTCGCCGGCACACAGACCAAGTCCGCGCAGGGCAGCCGCCCTTGCATATGACCCCATACGCCAGGTCGTCATCCTTTATGGAGGTCTTATCCAAGATCGTAACGAGGGCTTAGCGGGCGGCGATACGTGGACCTGGGATGGGACCGACTGGACTCAGGTTGACATAGGGCCCGGAGCGGCCGGCAAGCGCGAAGGGCCGAGCATGATCACGGCCGGCGACGGAGTGATCCTGTTCGGCGGGCACTACGGCAATATCGACTACTGGGGAGATGCCTGGACATGGGACGGGAGAGGCTGGCTTCGGATCGATAAGGACCCCAAGCCCCGCGGACGCGGCAATGCAGCGCTCGCCTGGAACTCGGTCGATTCATCTCTGTTTGTGTTTGGCGGCACCGGCTTCAAAGCCACCGCCGGCATCGGGGCACAGGGTGAACCTCTAAGTGATGCCTGGTCCCTGACTGGCGCTGCATGGACCGAGCTCAAAGGCTCGGGACCTCCCGCTCTCTACTATGCCAACGCGATCTGGGACGTCAGCCACAAACGAACTATCGTGCTGCTCGGCATGCCTTGCCCGAAACCTTCCGATTCAGCCTGGGCTTGGGACGGCAAAGTGTGGTCGAAATTATCGATGCCAGGCATGTCTGCGCGATGGGGTGCGGCCGCCGCTCAGGACCCTGACGGCAAGGCGCTGCTCTTCGGAGGGTCGGACGAATCGGGCTGCTAGGCCGTTCAGCTAGCTCGCTATGAACAGCGTGTGCCAGGCGGCTTCGACCAGCTCTGGTGTGAGCTGCGGCCGCACCCCACGCGCCGACGACACGTCGACCAGCCGCTCCAGGAGGTCGCGCGGGTGGTTGCCGCGCAGCGGCCGGCCGCTGTACAGGGCGGAGATCATGTCCAACGCGCTCGGTTCCGGCGGGATGGTCAGCCGGTCCCGCTCGCGCTCGAAAATCCGGCACCACATCTCCCATGTCGGGTCTGGCATCAGCACCTTGTAGGAAAGGCGGCGCATGTAGGCCTCGTCGAGCAGTTCAGCCGGCCTCAGGTTCGTGGACAGCGCGAGCTGTGCCCGAAACGGCACCTCGACCTTGCGTCCGCTGGCCGTCAGGTTCATGTAGTCGGTGTCTTGCTCGAGGGGTACGAGCAGCCGGTCGAGGATCTGTTTCGGCGACACGCGCTGGCGGCCCAGGTCATCGATGAGCAGGACGCCGCCGTTGGCCTTGACCTGCAGCGGAGCACCGTACGTGCGGCTGCCTTCCTCCCACGTCGGGTCGAACATGTCGAGCTGGAACTCGCCGCCGACTTGAACGAGCGGCCTCGCCACGCGTCGCCACCTCTTGTCGGCGGGCTGATTGGTTTCGAGCCGGTGTATTGCACCGTCGAAGATCGTCATGACCTCGCCACCGCCGATGTCCAGCGCGACAGGGATCACGATCGGCCCGCCGAGCAGGCTCGGGATCCGCCGTGCCAGCGTCGTCTTGCCGTTACCCGGCGCGCCGTAGATGAAGATCGACGATCGGGAGTTGACCGCGGCGCGAACAGCCTCCGTGACCCCGGGCGCCAGCTCGATGCCGCTGAGCACCAGGTTGACCTTGACCAGATCGAGCGTGCCGGGCTTGGCCGCGTCGGCAAGGACCGCCCTGTACTCCTGTTGTGAGACCGGCGCCGGACCCACGTAGCGGGTACCCGAGGCGCCGATCTGCTCGCTGCGGGTCCGCCCCTGCTTGGTGACCGCGTACGCCATCCGCTCGGGGAGCGGCCGGCCCAACCACGGACCTTGCTCGGGAGCCAGGCCGAGCGCATCCAGGAAGTTCGAACCTGTAAGGGACTTCAAGCTGGGTTCGACCGCCGCGAATGGAAGAGCGAGCTGGTCGGCAACCTCGAATCCGGTGATTCGCGTCGCCAGCGAGGCAACCCGCAAGATCATGCCCTCGATCAGCGTGCGGTTGATCTCGGGCGGTGGGGGAGGCTCGAGCTCGCGGCTTGGAGCAGGTACCGCCGACGGCACGGGCTGCGGCTGGTCTACGTGCTCGAGGATCGCGCCAAAGATCTTCTTTCCAAAACGTGCGCGGTCTGAGTGGTCGGGCGGCTCACCTTCGCGACGGCGGCTGATCCAGTCCGGCACCTCTTTGAAGACAACGGTGTTGCCGATCAGGAGCTGGACCGTGTCGGGCTCGTCGGTGGACACTCGCACGGCGATCCTGACCAGGTAGCCCTGGCTCTTCAACGCCGCCCAGCTGCGCTCCCAGGCGACGTCGTTGCGCCCCGACCAGGTCTGGCGAACGGTGCGGTCGCGGGCGAGCGTGATGTCTTTGCGGTTTTGGTAGCGACGCCGAACCAGCTCGGTCACGTCTTTGTCGATGTCCTCGGCGACGAGCGCCGCGAGAGGCAGGGCGCGATCGTCGACAGCCGGACGGTTCTTGATCTCGAAGATCGTGTTCGCGGTGGGCGCGAGCGCCCTGATCACGCTCGCGTGCCGGGGGCAAAAGGGAGTTCTCTCGATGAACTGGATATGTCTCCTGCACCACCAGCTCTTGCACTCGCGCCCGGTCAGGTCCTTGTAGGCGCAGGCCCAGCCGCGGCGCTCCTGGCAATCGCTGTACGTGCATACACCTGCCGGCTTCTTGCCGTCGGTACGGGGTGGGGCCGGCGACCGTTCGACCTCTTCGTCCACCGCCAGCTCATTCGAGATCGCCTCGACTGGCGGTTGTGCCGCACCCGGCTTTGGCATGTAGTGGAAAGCGCCCGAGAATTCCTCACAGCTCTGGAAGCGCTGGCTCGGGTCCTTCGCGGTGGCCTTCCAGATGATCTCCATGATCGGCGAGGGGATCGCGGTTGACGCCCGCGGCCTGTCGAACACCTGCGAGTGCAGCACCGCAGGCAACGCGCCGGTGAATGGCGGTTCGCCGTGCAGCAGCTCGTAGAGGATCATGCCTAGCGAGTAGATGTCCGACGTGGCATCCACCGCGTCGCCCTTGACCTGCTCCGGCGCCATGTAGGCGGGGGTGCCGACCATGCTTCCAGTAGCTGTCAGCCGGTGCTTGTCGTCGACCAGCTTCGAGATGCCGAAGTCGAGGATCTTCGTCTTGCCGCGATTGGAGATGAGGATGTTGTCGGGCTTCAGGTCGCGATGGACGATCGAATAGTCATGCGCAACGCCGACCGCCGACAGCAGCTGCTGGATCAGGTCGACCGATACGTCGACGCTGAATCGCCCGTACTCGTCGAGCCAAGAACGCATTGAGCGGCCCTCGACCCACTCCATGACGATGAACAGCACCGGGCCGTCCTCGTCGAAGTCGTAGACGCGAACGATGCCTGGGTGGTTCAGGGCGGCAACGGTGGCGGCCTCGCGGTGGAAGCGCTGCCGGAAGCTCGTGTCGCTGGAGTACTGCTCGGCCAGGACCTTGATCGCGACCGGGATCTCGAGCCGAGGATGCGTTGACCTGTAGACGACCCCCATGGCACCGCGCCCGAGCTCGGCTTCGATCGGATAGCGACCTAGTTGGGTAGTACTCAAGACTCGAACACCAGTCGGTCAGTATGCCGGACAGTACGCGGCTCTCTGCCCCCGTGACGGGAGATCGTCCCGTTGGCGACGCTTCTAGCTAGCCGAAGACGCTCAGCGGCATATAGAAGGAGACGCCGAAGTTGGGCTGGTCGACGATCTGGCTGATCCTGAGGTCGCCGGCCAGGCTGCACAGGATGTAGGCATCCTCGCGGCTCAGCCCGTGGTCCGCCGCCAGCCACGAGATGGTGTCCCGGACCGAATTTTGGGCGTTCTCCATCAGGTCTGGGCCCAGAGCACAGACCGCGTGGTAGCCCTTTTCGTCGCTGCGCGGTTGAAGCGGGGCTGCCGGAGTGAGGAAGTGGTAGCTCCAGGGCCGAAGCGAGGCACCTTTGACCACTCCAAATCGGAGTGAGAACGTCATCGGGCATTCGATCCCGGTAACGCAGACCTCGCCGTCTCCCTGCGCGCCATGGCAGTCGCCGGCTGAAAAGAGCGCGCCGCGCACGAAAACGGGCAGGTAAAGCTTGGTTCCAGCCGTCAGGTGCCGGGTGTCGATATTGCCGGCACCCTTGGTCGGCGGCAGCACAGCGTGCTGGCCCGGCTCGTCGGTAGCAACCCCCATCGTGCCGCAGAACGGCGCAAGCGGGATGTGGATGTCGTGGCGCAGCTCAGCCGACTTGCGGTCGCCAAGCTCGAAGTAACGGACGTACGGGTCGGGAAAGTCGGCGGCCAGGAGGCCGAGGCCGGGGAGAAGCGCCGTCCATCCCCACGATCCCGGTTTCAGGTCCAGGATCTCGACCTCGAGCGTGTCGCCGGCTTCGGCGCCTTTCACGTAGACCGGCCCGCCAAGCGGATAGAGCCGGTCGAAGTTCAACGTCCCCAGCTTCGAGGCCGGGTCTCCGTTCTTGAGCTGCCCGCCGGTCACCTCTTCGGTTTCGAAATGGACGATGTCGCCTGGGTCGATCTCGACGGCCGGCGAGAGCGAGTTGTCCCACTTGTAGTGGATCTGATTCTTCGCAACCGTGTGTTCCCGCGAAGCGATTCGTGCCATCACTTCTTTGCCTCTTCTTTGATTTCAGCTCCGATCGGTGCAGCGTCGATCCTCAGCACCTTCTTGTCGAACTTGCCCACCGAGGTCTTGGGTACCTCGTCGATGAAGCGAACCTCGTCCGGCAGCCACCACTTCGCGACTTTGTCCTTCAAGAAGTCGATCACCTCGCCCTGCGTGACCTTGCCTTTGAATTCCGGCTTGGGCACCGCAAAGACCACCGGCCGCTCGTCCCACTTGGGATGCGGCAGGCCGATGACCGCGGCTTCCTGAATCTTGGGGTGGGCCATCACGGCGTTCTCCAGCTCGACCGAAGATATCCACTCGCCACCAGACTTGATCACGTCCTTGGTGCGGTCGACGATCACGATGTAACCGTCGGGGCGGATCTTTGCGACGTCTCCGGTACGGAACCATCCGTCTTCCGTCAGCTTTTCCGGGTCAAAGCCATTGTGGTAGCCGCGAGCTATCCACGGACCGCGCACCTGGATCTCGCCGAAGGCCACTCCATCCCACGGCAGCTCTTCGCCGGTTGCAGGATCGCTGATGCGAATCTCGACCCCGGGCGCGACCCTTCCCTGGGTCAAGCGAAGGCTGATCTCTGCTTCAGGATCCAGCCCGTCGGGAACGCGGGCGACGCTGCCCAGAGGCGAGGTCTCGGTCATGCCCCAGGCGTGCAGGATGCGAAGGCCCACGGCGTCCATCGACTCCATCAGCACGCGTGGGACCGCCGAGCCACCGCACACGACGGTGGTCACCTTCGGCAGGCGCTTGCCTGTCTCTTTCATATATGCGGTGAGAGCGATCCAGACTGTGGGTACCCCTGCTAGGTAGGTCGCACCTTCTTGCTCAGCAAGCTCCACTATCGACTTGGGGTCGGCTGAGAAGCGCCCTCCGAAGATGAGCTTCGAGCCGGCCATGCCGCAGGCGTACGGCAGCCCCCAGCTGTTGGCGTGAAACATCGGCACCACGGGAAGCACCACATCTTTCTCCGAAACCCCGAGGTTGTCTTTTTGCAGCACGCCCATGGTGTGGATGAACTGCGAGCGATGCGAATAAACGACCCCCTTGGGATTGCCGGTGGTGCCCGACGTGTAGCACATGGCCGCGGCCATGTTTTCGGACAACTTGGGCCACGGGTACGTCTCGCTTTCGGCGGCCAGGAGGGTCTCGTAATCGAGCATGTCGGCCAGGCCGTTGGCGGATGCCGCGGTTGGCGCCGGGGTGCTTTCGCTCATGAGCACGATCTGTTTGATGCTGGGGATCTTGCCCATCAGGGGCTTCAAGAGCGGAAGCAATGACTGATCGACAAATAAAACCTTGTCTTCCGCGTCATTGACTATGAACTCGAGATGCTGGGGAAACAAACGGAGATTGAGGGTGTGCAGCACAGCGCCCATGCAGGGGATGGCGTAGTACAGCTCAAGGTGCCGGTTGTTGTTCCAGGCGAGGGTGGCCACACGATCCCCGGGTTTGACCCCGATTCGTTTCAGCGCGCCGGCCAGACGGTTGATGCGCGGGACCATCTCGCCATAGGTCGTCCGGTGCACTCCCTCATCTCGCTTGGTCACGACCTCTTTCTTCTGGTGCAGCCGTTCGAGACGCCAGAGCACATGTTGAAGAGAGAGCTCGTAGTCCTGCATCAAGCCTTCCAAAGCCGACACCTCCAGCTAGCTAAGTCGATGAGAAGGTCCTGAAAAGCCGATGGTAATGCCGCCAGCGGTAGGATGCACACCCATGGCTGTTCCGGGTCGGGCCGACCTCCATATGCACACAACTGAAAGTGACGGCTGGCCGACGCCCGAAGAGCTCGTCGAGCACGCCGCCCGGCGGGCAAAGCTCGACGTGATCGCGGTCACAGATCACGACACGATCGAAGGCGCCCTGCGAGCGCAGGAGCACGCAGCGAAACGAGCGAGGTTTCACGTCATCGTCGGTGAGGAGGTGTCCAGCCGTGACGGGCACATCGTCGCCCTCTTCCTCGAGCGCAAGGTGCGGCCTGGCATGTCGGCCGCCGCGACCCTCGATGCGATTCACGATCAGGGCGGCCTGGCGATCGCGGTACATCCTTTCTGGCGGACGCAGCGGCGCGCGAGGACCCGGCCAGTACATGGCGTTGGCTGGCTCGCCGCCGAGCTGGATTTCGACGCAATCGAGGTCGAGAACGCAACGCCGGGCTTCTATCTGGTCAACCAGCTGGCGCGCCGCCTGAACCTTGGCCTCGGTGCCGCCGAGCTAGGCTCCTCGGACGCGCACATACTCGATGCGGTTGGCCGAGCTTTCACCGAGTTCGCGGGCAAAACGCCGGAGGCCCTTCGAGCCGCCATCGAGTCGCGGAGGACGACGGCCCGACGCCGGCGGTATCGCGCAGTCGGGCTGGTGCGCTATGCGGCTTGGGGGTTGAACCACCAGCGCTACGCCGTCGGCTGACCGCCCTACCATGGGGCAGCGCCCGCGTAGCTCAAAGGACAGAGCGCCTGACTTCGGATCAGGAGGTTGCGAGTTCGAGTCTTGCCGCGGGTACTATCGCGCGACGTAAAATCATGCGGCTGCAGCCGGGCGGCTGGCGGAACTGGTAGACGCGCACGTTTGAGGGGCGTGTGGGGTAACCCATCCGGGTTCGAGTCCCGGGTCGCCCACCAGCTGAAGCGCTCGGAGCGACTCACATCGGCGTTTCCGCGCGGAAACCCACGTCTGAACGTCACTACCCACGCGTTTCCGCGCGGAAACAGCCAGCGATCTTTACAGGCGAGGTTGCGCAGCCGACTTGGATGCTCAAGTCTTCCGCGTGTGGCAACTCCTGCTGTTACTCCAGTTGAGCTCAAGCTGATCGCTGTCTCGCGCCGCCTGCCGAAGGCTGTCTTCTCGGGTCCCACTGCCGGTTGGTTGCACGGTCTCCCCTTACCGCCTCTCGATCCGGTGAACGTCACGGTCCAGAACGGCCACTCCTCGAATCGCTCTGGAGTCGACCTTCGACGGGCGACGCTCGCGCCCTCAGAAGTGGTCCGACTCAAAGGCCTTGCGGTCACCTCGGCCTTGCGCACGGCAGTCGATCTGGGCAGTCAAAGAGTGCTTGTCGACGCTGTGATCGCGCTTGATATGGCTTTGCATAAACGGCTCGTCGACCTGATGGAACTGCGCTCCTTTTGCGAAGCCAATCGGGGGGCGAAGCGCATAGCCAGATTGCGGCGCGCAGTCCAGCTGGCCGAGCCCGCGACGGAATCGCCGATGGAGACACGCTTGCGGCTGCTGCTCGTTACCGCCAGGCTGCCCCGCCCTCAGGCCCAGGTCAGGCTCAAAGACCGACATGGCCGCCCCCTCGGCCGCCCCGACTTCTATTACCCCAAGCACAGACTCGGCCTGGAGTACGACGGCGCCACCCATCGGGACAGTCTGGTTGCCGACAACCGCCGCCAGAACCAACTTCTAAACGCCGGCTACCGCCTTCTCCGATTCACTGCCGCCGACATCTTCCAGGAGCCGGAAACCGTGATTGGGCAGGTTCGCCTCGCGATGTCGCAGCGTTGGCCGGTAGCCTCAAACTAAGGGCGTGACCGAGGGCAAGGAGCTGGACCCGGCAACCCAGTTCAAACAGCTGTACGACCAGGAATATCTCTCGGTCTACCGCTCGATCCGAGCTGTCGTCCTCGACGCCGCGGCGGCTGAGGACCTCACCCAGGAGACGTTTGTACGGGCGTACCGCGCCCGTCACCGCTACACCCCGACCGCTCCACCCGGCGCCTGGCTGCGCCGGATCGGGATCAACCTCGCGATCTCCCACCTCCGCCGGCAAAAGCTGGCCCGTTTCTTGCCCGCCCGCCTCTACGTCGCCCCGGACCGCCGAGACTACGATCGGGCGGAGGCCCGCGACGTTGTCGGCAAGGCCATGGCGGCGCTGAGCCCGAAGCTGCGTGCCGCCGTCGTCCTTCATTACTACGACGACATGACGCGCGAGGAGATCGCTGCTGTGCTCGGCGTCCCCGCCGGGACGGTGGCCTCCCGAATTGCGAAAGCGGTGGCAATTATGAGAAAAGCGATGGCGAGCGACCAGGAATCGGAGACCAGGCGTTCGAGTAGTGAAGGTGCCCTACGTGGAAGATAAACCCACACCGGGAGGGTTCGGTACGCCCTCTGAAGTTGACGTCGCCCGGATGATCCGAGCCGAAGTCGAGTCCTGGAACCCACGTCGGGGTCCGGACTGGACGGACATCCTGATCAGGATGGCCGGCACTGGACCGTCCCCGTGGGTCGTGTACACCACCGCCAGCGCGGCCTTGGTCGTGATCCTCATCGCTGCCTACCTGATCGGTTCAGCGCTGCAGCTGGGCGCACTTGCGCCCCCGGCGGACGTCCACATCCACCGCTAGGCGGAATCCTCTAGAAGAGCGGGACTTCGTCCCCCAAACCGCGCTCCAGGGCGGCTTTTAGCACGACCGAGCCGGCCGCCAGGTCCCACAGCGCGAGCCCGTGTGACTCGAAAAGGGTGATGCCCGGCCCCGGTTGCTTTTGCCACTTGCCGGCCAGGACCGCCCCGAGCTCGACAGCACGGCTCCAGTCGAACTTCCCAGCGTCGTGGGCCGCGATAAGGTCGCCGCTCTCGAGCTGCGCCGCGGCGAGCTGGTCGACCACGACCGTCTGGGCCCTGGCCACCAGGTCTGGCGGGATCTCCGCCTTGTTCCGCCAGTTCGAACCTGCGGCGATGACAAGCGCATTTGGCTCGACCCATTCGGCTTCGATCACGGGCGACTTGCTCGAGGTCACAGTGATGACGATGTCGGCGCCGCGCACCGCCAGCTCGGCGCTGCCCGCGGCGATCGTTTCGACGCCCAGCTGCTCGGTTTGCTCCTTGGCGAAGCCGGAACGCCTTTCGAAGTCGCGGCTGAAGACTCTGAGCTCTTTGATCCCAATTACCCGTGACACCGCGAGCGCCTGGGTATTGGCCTGCCAGCCGGTGCCGATCAACGCGACAGTGGCTGGGCCCGGCCGGGCGAGCGCCTTGACTGCGATGGCGGTCGCTGCACCAGTTCGGTAAGCGCCCATGAAGTCAGCTTCGATCAAGGCCTCGAGCGAGCCGTCGAGGGCGAAGAGCACGACAAGCATCCGCATGTGTCCGTCGGCGACCGTGTAAGCCTTCAGCCCGGTGCAGTGCCCGCCTGGATAGGACGCGAACATCACGTTGAGCAGTCCGCCAGGCGCGAAGACCCTGCGTCGCGGCTCATTTTGGGCGACGCCCTCGCCAAGCTCCTTCATCGCAGCGGTGAGCGCAGCGATGATGTCATCGATCTCGATCACCCGTTGAACGTCGGCTTCGCGCAGGATCAGGGTCACGGCAGGGAGAATAGCGGCACTGTGGCTTCCCCCCCGGCTTCCCGCCCCCTGAACGTAGGCCTGATCGGGTTGGGCACTGTTGGCTCCCAGGTCGCCGAGCGGATGCTGACCTGGCAGCAGCAGCTCTCTCGGCGTGCCGGCGTCGAGCTCTGCCTCCGACGCGTGCTGGTGCGGAACCCCAACAAAGCCCGTTCAGTCGAGATCGCGCCGGAGCTGATCACCGCGGAGCCCGCGGACCTGCTGGACGATCCCGAGATCGACGTGCTGGTCGAGCTCGCCGGGGGTGACGAACCGATGCGCACCTACCTGGAGCGTGCGATTCGAGCCGGCAAGCACATCATCACCGCCAACAAGGTGGTGATGGCCAAGCACGGTCCCGAGCTGCTTGACCTGGCGGCGGAACGGAATGTCGACGTCTACTTCGAAGCCGCGGTCGGTGGCGGAATCCCGCTCATCAGCGCGTTTCGAACCGACCTGCAGGCGAACCGGATCGAGCGGGTGTCCGCCGTCATCAACGGCACGACAAACTACGTCCTCGGCCGGATGGCGGCTGCCGGACTGTCGCTGGCCGCAGCCGTGGCCGAGGCGCAGGCGGCAGGGTATGCGGAAGCGGATCCGACCGACGACATCGGCGGCTTCGACGCCGCCTACAAGCTCGCGATCCTCGGTTCGATCGCCTATGAGATCAAGGTGCGCCCCGACGAGATCTATCGCGAGGGTATCGAGGGCGTCGAGCCGGTGGACTTTCGCTACGCGCGCGAGCTGGGCTACGCGATCAAGCTCATCGCACACACACAGCGGCATCCGGGCCGGATCGAGGCGCGTGTGCACCCGGCGCTGGTTCCCCTCGACCATCCGCTCGCCCGGGTGGAGGGCGCCGAGAACGCAGTCTTTGTCGAAGGCGACCTCGTCGGCCAGGTGCTGCTGGTCGGGCAGGGCGCGGGCGGCCGCCCCACCGCCTCAGCGGTCGTCGGTGATCTGATCGACCTGGCGCGGTCAATCCGTCGGGGCGTGCAGAGCAGACCGTCGTTCAGCTTCGATGACCGAATCGGGGTCGTGCCGATGGGCGAGGTGGTCACGCGCGCCTACTACCGGATCCTTGTCGACGACCACACCGGGGTCCTGGCGGCGATCGGCCACGTCTTCGCCGACGAGGGTGTGAGCATCTCGAGCTTCATCCAGAAGGACGCGTGGTCGCACGACCAGACCGTCGAGCTCGTGGTCACGACTCATCCGGCGAAAGACGCCAGCCTTCAACGTGCCCGTGCAGGCATGGCCGCCCTGGAGCCGGTGCGTGCTGTGTCTTCGTTCATTCGCGTCCTTTAAGAGACGAGGGAGCTTGGGAGTCATCGCTCGCTACCGCGAGCACCTGCCCATCGGCCCTTCGACTCCAGAGGTCGATCTCAGCGAAGGATCGACTCCCCTGGTGCCGAGCCGCAACATCGGCCGGGCGCTCGGGCTTAAGCACCTCTACTTCAAGTACGAGGGATTGAACCCGACCGGCTCTTTCAAGGACCGCGGGATGGTCGTCGCGGTGGCCAAAGCACTGGAGGCGGGCAGCAAGGTAGTGATGTGCGCGTCGACCGGCAACACCTCGGCCTCGATGGCCGCATACGCCGCGCGAACGGGACTTCGCGCGATCGTCGTGGTCCCTTCTGGCGAGATCGCGATGAACAAGCTCTCGCAGGCTCTCATGTACGGAGCAAAGGTAGTGGCGCTCAAGGGGAATTTCGATTCTGCTCTGGAGACGGTTCGTGACCTCACGAGCCACTACCCTGTCGCCTTGATGAACTCCGTGAACCCGCACCGGATCGAGGGCCAGAAAACCGCCGCGTTCGAGGTGGTCGAAGCACTCGGCGACGCCCCCGATTACCTACTTCTGCCGGTCGGGAACGCGGGCAACATCACCGCCTATTGGAAGGGCTTTCGCGAGTACCACGCCGCCGGGAAGGCCACTCGCTTGCCGCGCATGGTGGGTGCGCAGGCAGAAGGCGCCGCCCCGATCGTTAGCGGCCAGCCGGTCGCCAATCCGACGACAGTCGCATCAGCAATTCGGATTGGAAATCCTGCCTCCTGGGAAGGCGCCACCACAGCTCGGGACGAGTCGGGCGGGATGATCGCGGCGGTGACCGACACGGAGATCCTGTCCGCGCAGATCACGCTGGCCAACAGCGAGGGTCTGTTCGCCGAGCCGGCCTCGGCCGCACCACTGGCTCTATTGTTCAGGCTCGTTCGCGATGGAAAGATCGACAAGGACGCTACTGTCGTCGTCGTTCTGACCGGTTCGGGTCTCAAAGACCCCGACGCGGCGCTCAAAAACGTAGAGCCTCCAATCGAGCTTGACGGTGACTCCCGCACACTCGCTAAGGTCTTGAAGCTGTGAGAATCCGGGTTCCCGCTTCAATCGCCAACATCGGTCCAGGCTTCGATTGCATGGCGATGGCGATCGACCTGTGGCTCGAGGTCGAGGCCACCGAAGCAGCCCATCCGTCGTGGAACTACGAAGGCGAGGGCTCCGACTACCTCGCGGCGCATGAAAACCCTTTCACGCGCCTGAACATGAAGGGCCGGGTGCGGAGCGAGATCCCGCTCGGAGTCGGGCTCGGGAGCAGCGCCGCGGCCAGGCTCGCCGCGTCAGCGCTCAGCAGCCCGTGGGACGTGAAGAGTCATGTCATCGACTCGGGCGCCGATGAGGGACACCTCGACAATGTGGCGGCTTCGGCCTCGGGCGGCATTCGCATAGTGTCCGAGCACCTCGACGAGAAGCTTCCCAATCCCGGCTGGGGTGTCGCGCTGTTCGTCGCGAACCAGCCGCTCGCGACCGAAAAAGCGCGCTCGGTGCTGCCGGACTCGGTCCCGCTCGAAACCGCTTCGTTCAATGCGGCGCGGACCGCGCTGCTGGTGCGCGCCATCGTGTCCAAGCGGCCGTCGCTTCTGGGCGAGGCGCTCCGCGACCGGCTGCATCAGCCCCACCGGCTGCACCTGTACCCGTGGACAGCCGAAGTGATCCGTGTCGCGGAGGCGTCAGGGGCTTATGGCGCGGCGATTTGCGGTGCCGGTCCGAGCGTCTTCGCGTTCTGTGCGCCCTCGCAAGCTGCCCGAATCGCCAAGGCGATGCAAACTTCGTTTCCCAAGCGCGGGCGCGGAATGGTCACACAGATCACGGACAAGGGCATGTTCCGCACGCTGTGATCGTCCAGAAGTACGGCGGTACCTCGGTGGGCACCGCCGCTCGTATCCGGCGGGTGAGCCGCCGAATCGCAGCCACCGTCAAACAAGGACATCAGGTAGTCGTGGTCGTGTCGGCGATGGGGCACACAACCGACCGGCTGATCGCGCTCGCCGAGAGCGTGAACCCTGAGCCGCCCGCGCGTGAGCTCGACATGCTGGTCGCCAACGGCGAGACGATCACAGCCCCGCTGGTCGCGATGTGCCTGGAAGGTATGGGAGTTCCAGCCGTTTCCCTGTCCGGCCTCCAGGCCGGAGTGCGAACAAGCGCGGCCCATTCCAAGGCCCGAATTCAGGACATCAAGCCGGATCGCATCCTCGAAGCGCTTGCGAGCGGCAAGGTGGTGGTCGTCGCAGGGTTCCAGGGGGTCACCGAAGAACTCGAGGTGACGACGCTCGGCCGCGGAGGTTCCGACACGACCGCCGTTGCGCTCGCCGCTGTGCTCAATGCCGAATCGTGTGAGATCTACACCGACGTGGACGGAATCTTTACCGCTGATCCGCGCCTCGTGAAGAACGCCCGCAAGCTCGCTCACATCCAGTACAACGAGATGCTGGAGCTGGCCGCGGTGGGTGCACGCGTAATGCATCCGCGAGCGGTCGAGATCGGTGAGCTGTACAACGTTCCCATTCACGTCCGGTCGAGCTTCAATGAAGGCGTCGGTACCATGATCGTCGCTCAGGTACCGATGGAAGAAAGAAAGCGCGTCAGAGGAATCGCGGAGGAGACAAACGTAGCGAAGATCACCGTGGTCGGCGTGCCTGACCGTCCTGGTGTCGCCGCTGCGATCTTCGAGCCGCTGGGCGCGGCGGGCATCTCGGTCGACGTTATCGTCCAGAACATCGGTCGCTCACGTCGCACAGACCTCACCTTCTCCGTCGCGGAGTCGGACCTCAAAGCAGCGGAGAAGCTCGTCAAGGCCGCGGCGAAGTCAATCGGCGCGAAGAAGGTCGAGTCGGCCGCGGGAGTGGCCAAGCTCTCCATCGTCGGCACGGGAATGCTCGGCACGCCAGGCATAGCGGGCCGCATGTTCAGGAGTCTCGCCGAGGCAGGCATCAACATCGAGATGATCAGCACGTCGGAGATCCGCATCACGTGCCTTGTCGCGCGCGACCAGGTGCAGAAGGGCGTTCGGGCCCTGCACAAGACCTTCGAGCTGGACCTGGATTAAAGAGGTGCGACTGGGGATGCCAACCGGATCTTCGGCGCCCATGCGGCCCATCCGCGTTGTTGCGGCCTCCGCTTCTCGCTCTCGCATCAACGGATGCGCTCGCTGTGATGCTCAGCCGCGCCTAGCGGCCGGACCACCTGGTCACCGAATCTCTCGGTCGGCCCCCCCGCCGCACCTCTAGTGCCGGTCAACGTTGCAATAGTCGGCCCCGCTGGGGCGGGCAAGACCACCCTCTTCAACGCCTTGACGGCAGGACGCGGAGCCGATGGCGTCGGCATGGTGGACGTGCCCGACGAACGACTGATCCGCCTTTCTCAGGCGGTGAAGCCCCTCAAGACCACCGCCGCGCAGGTGCGGGTCGAGGACACTCCGCCCGGTAGCCGCGCGCAGCGCGTTGCGTTCGCCCGTCAGGCGGATGTCCTGGTGAAGGTTGCTCGCTGCTTCGGGCCCCAACCGGATCCTGCCGCGGAGCTCGAGGAGTTCGCGCTCGACCTTGTGCTCGCCGACCTCGCCTCGGTCGAGAAGCGGATCGACGTCGTGGCCAAGGAGGCGCGCGCGGGAAAAAAGGACGCCCAGTTCGAGCAGGAAGTACTGTCCCTGGCCAAGGAGCATCTCGATTCCGGCAAGCAGCTGCGCACGTTGGCCTTGGAACCCGACCAGCGCACCGTCCTGCTCGGCATCTTCCCGGTGACCATGAAGCCGGCCGTCTATGTCGCCAACGCCGCCGACGAGCTGTTGCCGGGGGGCGGCGAGCCGGCGGCGAAGGTGGCAAAGCTGGCCGCTGCCGAGGGCGCACCGGTGGTCACGCTCTCCGCCCGTCTGGAGGCAGAGTTGGGCGAGCTGGACCCGAGCGAGCAGGCGGAGATGCGCGCCGGATATGGAATCGACGAGTCAGGGCTCGGGCGCATCGCCCGCGCGGTCTGGGAGGTGGGTGGGCTCATCACGTACTTCACAGCGGGAGAGCCGGAAGTGCGGGCATGGCCATGTGAGCGTGACGCTCCAGCGCCGATCGCTGCAAGCAAGATCCACACCGACTTCGAAAAGCACTTCATTCGCGCCGAGGTGACCTCGGTCGATGAGCTGGTCGCGGCGGGATCGATGGAAGCCCTGCGGGCATCAGGAAAGCTGCGGATCGAGGGGCGCGAGTACCGGGTGAAGGACGGCGATGTGGTCTTCTTTCGAGTCGGGCGGTAGAGCGGACCGCTTAACCTGCCTGGTTCACAATTTGGTCGATGACGAGGCTTCGATTCAGCGGAGCTCACGTGTGGGTGAGGGTCGAAGGTGCGGAGGCAATCCTCGGCCTCAGTGACTACCTCCAGGACCAGATGGGGGAGATCACGACGCTCGAGCTGCCCGACCTGGGCGACGTCCTGCACGCAAACACGCGCATGGGCCACGTCGAATCGGAGGAGGCCTCGTCGCCGCTGGAGGCGCCGGTGACGGGTGAGGTCCTCGAGGTCAACGCCGAGGCGTTCGAGAACCCTGACCTGGTCAACAGCGAGCCTTACGGCGCCGGATGGCTGCTTCGCGTCCGCCTGGACGATCCGCGAGAGCTTGAGGAACTGATCAGCGAAGAGGAGTACGCGGAGCTGACGACCGGAGTCTGAGGCCAATAATTGTTAAGGCCTTGACAGCAACTACATTCGGGGTTATAACTGCACGCGGGACACAACATATCGTAGCTAACGTCTCACTCGGTTGAGTCCCTCGGCCCAACGACAGGCAGGCGGAACGCACCCCAGGTCGCACTCCACGCCGCAGCACTAGCTCCCCTATCCGCCTGCCTGTTCAGTACTTCGCGGCCTAGACGGCCGGGCGCCATCCCACCCCACGAAATCTTCGATTTCGCGGGGACCCCGGAGGGCGCTGAAGCCTGCGTCGACTCCTGCGCGCGCTCGGTCACGCACAACGGTGCGCTCCCTCGCGTGCTCGTCGTCTCCTTGGCTCCGGCCGTCGATGCCGCGAAGAAGCTGTCTCCGCCAGGCCGACACTAGACTTGACCGTATGAGTCGCAAGGGAAAGAAGAACAAGGCAAAGTTTCGGCCGCAGATGCGGCCGCCAGGTCCGCTGACGCCTGGTCTGGGTGGCACCTCATCTGCCACAGCACAGGGCTCACCCGCCCGAAGCGTGTCGCAGGCCCGCGTGGGCGGCGACCAGACCCTGGTGCGCTCCGTGGAGATGTCCCTCGGGGCCCGCAACCAGGTCACCAAGCTACGGGGAGGGCGTTACCTCATCGAGTCCGCCGATCCGTCGATTCCACTCGACCGCGTCCCGTACTTCACGAAAGACCTGATTCGCCTGGCCGTCGTCGGAGCAGCCATGGTTGTGCTCCTGGGCGTCGGGTCGATCGCGGTCCCGCTGATCGTCAAATAGCGGCTAAGAAATAGACAGGGCGGGGAACCAAACCTTAGAGTTCGCTTCGAAATGTCAGTCAGAACCAGCGATTCCGGAAAATCCGCCCTCAAAAAAACGCTGCAGCATCGCAAGTTGAACCCGGACGATCACCAGCATCCGGTCAACGTGGTTCATCACGACGAGGCGACGTTTGGCGAGATGCTCGCCGACAAGATCTCTGCAGGCATCGGCTCTTGGACCTTCCTCATCATCCAGACCCTCGCGGTGGCGGTGTGGATGATCGGCAACGCGATCCTCTTCTTCAACTGGGATCCGAAACCGTTCATCCTCCTGAACTTGCTCTTTTCGATCCAGGCGGCGTACACAGGTCCCGTGCTGTTGCTCGCCGGCAACCGGCAGTCGCAGAAGGACCGCCTCACTCTCGAGCATGCCGCCTACGAAGCAGACAAAGCTGACGAGCAGAACGTCGAGATCCTGAAAGCGATCGAGAGGAACACGGAGGTCACTATCTCGATCCTCCGGCACGTTGAGGTATTGATCGAGGACCACGTCAACAAGGCCAAGGAGCCGGGTACTGCGCGCACGTAGACTCACCGGCATGCGGGTAATCCTCTTTACCGGTAAGGGAGGCGTCGGAAAAACTTCGGTCGCTGCCGCCACTGCAGTCCAGTGCGCCAAGGCCGGCTACCGAACCGTGATCATGAGCACCGACCCCGCTCACTCGTTGGGCGACTCGTTCGACGTCGAGCTCGGTCCTAACCTGACGCCGATCATTGACAACCTATGGGCGCACGAAGTCTCATCGCTGCACGAGATGCAGCGCCACTGGGTGAAGCTGCACGAATACGCCGTCGAGGTGTTCGCCACGCAAGGACTGGACGAGGTCATTGCCGAAGAGGTGGCCAACCCGCCCGGTATGGACGAGATCGCCTCGCTGATGTGGATCAAGCACTACGCCCAACGGGCGGAACACGACGTGCTCATCGTCGACTGCGCGCCAACCGGTGAGACGCTGCAGCTCCTCACTTTTCCTGATGCTGCCAAGTGGTGGCTCGACAAGATCTATCCGTGGTCGCGTCGGGCAATGCGTGTGGCGCGGCCGGTCCTTCAGCCGATGATGGCAATGCCGCTTCCTTCCGATGAGATCTACGCCTCGCTGAAGGACTTGCTTTTGGACCTGGGTGGCATGCGCAAAGTGCTCACCGACTCATCCACGACGACTGTGCGGATCGTGCTCAACCTGGAGAAGATGGTGGTCAAGGAGGCCAAGCGTGCCTACACGTACCTCAGCCTCTTCGGCTACTCCACCGACGCAGTAATCATCAATCGCCTGCTGCCAGGCGAGTTGCATGACGAGCTGTTCCAGAAGTGGCAGCGCATACATCAGCGCTACCAGGTCGAGGTGGAGCAGTCGTTTGTCGGGATACCGATCTTCAACGTGCCGCTGTTTGATCAGGAGGTGGTCGGCGAGAAGATGCTTCTGCGGATGGCGAAGGAAACTTATGGCCAGCGCGACCCCTCTGAGCACTTCACGACTTCCATGCCTCAGCGAATCGAGAAGGACGGGACCGATTACGTGCTGACGCTCAAGGTCCCATTCGCCGACCGCTCGGCTGTCGACCTGAACCGCCACAACGGAGAGCTGTACGTGACGATTGGCAACTACCGGCGGGAGATCTCGCTGCCGCGTGTTCTCGCACAGAGGGATACCAGCAGCGCGACTATCCGCGACGGCGAGCTGCATGTTCGATTCGCACGTCGCGAGCCGAAGCCCTCACCAAAGGAGAAGAAGTCATGAGCCGAGACGGCGAACACGTCATCGAGCTGATCAACGAGCTCGGGTCGCGAGTCGGCCACCTGTTGTCGGACATGGTCCCTCCGCGAGCTCAAGTGCACTTGCTGAACGCGCAGCGTGAGCTCATCACGGCGCTCATGCTCATCTACGAGCACCGTGTCACCGCCACGCCTGGCGGACGGAGCCGCGCGACATCGACTGGTGCTCGGGGCTCCCGTCGTGCACCCGCTCGAAAGCGGGTGTCGAAGCGCGTCGGCAAAATTCCGATCGAGTGAACAACTTCGTCGCCTTCATCCTCGCGGCGCTGTTGCTGGTGCCTGCCCTGTTAATCGCGATCCCGGTGCATGAGATGGGCCATGCGGTGGCCGCTTATTTCCTCGGCGACCGCTCGGTGCGGTACTTCGGCTATTTCCGGCCCGATCCCCGGCGGTTCCTCGACCCCCTTGGGGTGATCGCAGTGTTCGTCGCGCTTGTCGGATGGGGCAGGCGTGTGCCTGTACAGCCAAACCGGATCAGCACCACCGCGCAGCATCTCATCCACGAGCTTGGCGGCCCGGTTGCAAACCTGGTCGTCGCGATAGTGCTCGGGTTCGTCTGGCAGTTCCTGACCAGGATGGGCTTACGCTCGACGCTCGACCTGTCGCCCGGCCTCATCCCCATGGCGATCTACGTCATCGTGTTCCTGAACCTGTCGATCTTCGCCTTCCAGCTGCTGCCGATCCCGGGCCTTGACGGCTGGGCCATCATCGAGACGATCTTTCGCAAGCGAAATCCACGCTTCTTCTTCAACGTTTACTCGCGGCGGCAGCAGATCTGGATGGGGTGCATCGTGGTCATCTTTCTCTTCCAGCTGTTTCAGGGTGCGAATCTGCTGCAGGTGGTGATGACCCCCTTCTTCACGCCCGCGAGCCTAATCTCATTAGGCGTATGCCACGGATACGGGATTCCCAACTTCATCGGTCTCAGCCCCTGCCTGCGATAGGCGGGCTGGTCAACGAGCCGGCATACGCGCAGCTAGTCAAAGACTTCGGGCACGTGCGCGTGGTGGAGGCGCTCCGCAAACAGATTGCTGCTGAGCGAAGCGGAGGGGAGCTGGGCGATGCCGAACGGGCGGAGACCGTGAGCGCGGCACTGCGGGCGGCGGTTGCGCCGCGGCTGCGACGGGTCATCAACGCAAGCGGAGTGATCCTCCATACCAACCTCGGCCGTGCCCCTCTTGCTCGCGCAGCTGTGGATGCTTTGGCCGTCGCCGCCGGCTACAGCAACCTCGAGCTGGAGCTTGAGACTGGGCGCCGCGGCGAGCGCGCAGCCCTGTTGTCCGGGCTGATGACACAGCTGTTCGGATGCGATGCGGCCTTTGTCGTCAACAACAACGCGGCGGCCATCCTGCTTGCGCTGACTGCCCTGTGTAAAGGCAAGGAGGTCATCGTCTCGCGCGGCCAACAGGTGGAGATCGGCGGATCGTTTCGGATGCCGGA
>Ga0209011_1000161_pt1 | contig 32288 bp, 32 predicted proteins | sample BlaSpr_A8_OM1_M3_FD_187986 | JGI IMG/M metagenome (GOLD analysis project Ga0209011, IMG submission 187986) | Forest soil microbial communities from Thunder Bay, Ontario, Canada - Black Spruce, Ontario site 2_A8_OM1_M3 (SPAdes) (version 2) | ecosystem: Environmental > Terrestrial > Soil > Boreal... | reverse complement strand
GCTCCGAAGGCGAGCCCCATCCGGCGCAGCAGCTGGTCGGGGTGACGGCGGCGCTCGGCACAGGCTGGCGCGTCGAGGCTTCCCAGGCAGTCGCCGAACGCGAAGGTGCACTGGGGGCGAAGACGGTGCTCGTCGTCGAGGACGACCCTTTCCAGCGGCAGCACATCATCGACCTCCTGGCCGCGATCGGCGCGAACACGATCTCTGTCGGGACGGGTGAGGAGGCGCTCGCCACGCTCGAGGAACAGAAGGTGGACTGTTTGGTCCTCGACCTCGGGCTCCCGGGCGTCACGGGATGGCAGGTCATCGATCACATCCGCGCCAACAAGTCGCTGCGCTCTGTGCCCCTGGTGGTCTATACGGCGAGGGACTTGACCAGGAAGGAAGAGCTCAAGCTTGGGCGCGCGACCAAGACGATCGTCGTCAAGGAGGTCAGGTCACCAGAGCGGTTGAAAGACGAGGTGACCGCGATCCTGGAAGGGTCGAGCGGGTCCACCTCGCCGCTGCACGGGTCAAACGGCCAGGAGCAGGACGATTCGCTGCTGGCAGGGAAGAAGGTCCTCGTGGTGGACGACGATATCCGGAACATCTTTGCCCTCACCGCCATGCTCGAGCGCCACGAGATGGAGGTGATCTCGGTCGATTCCGGGCAGGAGGCGCTGGACACGCTGAACGCACGGGACGATATCGACCTCGCGGTGGTCGACGTGATGATGCCCGAGATGGACGGCTACCAGACGATGAGCAAGATGCGTGAGCTGGCCGCGTTCCGCGAGCGGCCGATCATCGCGCTGACCGCCAAGGCCATGAAGGGTGACCGCGAAAAGTGCATCGAAGCGGGAGCGTCGGACTACATCGCCAAGCCGGTGAACACCACGGAGTTGATGTCCATGCTCAAGTCCTGGCTCGCTCCGTGAGCAGCGAAGCCGCCCTCCGGCACGACGCGGCCGAGGCTGGGCTCGAGGAGATCGAGATCCAGCTTCTGCTGGAGGGCATCCGCCTCGCCTATGGATATGACTTTCGCGAATACGCACTGAAACCGATCCGGCGGACCATCGTCGCGGCGATGGCCGCCGAACGCGTCCCCACCATATCCATGTACCAGGACCGCGTGCTGCACGACGCGGCGTGCATGCAGAGGTTCCTCGGCATCGTCGGGGTGAGCGTGACGAGCATGTTCCGCGAGGCCGAGCTCATGCGGAGCCTGCGCGAAGAGGTGGTTCCGGTCTTTCGAACGTATCCGTCGGTGCGCATCTGGATGGTCGGGTGCGCGACCGGTGAGGAGGTCTACTCCCTCGCCACCCTCCTGGAGGAGGAGAACGTCCTGAGACGCGCCCATATCTATGCCACCGACCTGAACGAGGACACGCTCGCGGTGGCCAAGATCGGTGCGTACCCGCTTGAACGGGTCCGCTCTTACGAGGGTCAGTACATCAGGTCAGGCGGGCGCGCCCGGTTGTCGGACTACTACACGGTCTCAGGTCGCAGCGCACGTTTCAGCCGCAGCCTGCAGAGCAATGTCACGTGGGCGCGTCACAACCTGGTCACTGACGCGTCCTTCAACGAGTTCCACCTGATCATCTGCGCCAACGTGCTGATCTACTTCCGCCCGTCGCTGCAGGAGCGCGCGCATCGGCTGTTCTTTGACAGCCTCGTACGCTCGGGATTCCTCGCTCTCGGCAAGGGCGAATCGCTCATCTTTTCACCGGACAGCAGCCGCTATCAACAGGTACGGGACGACGTGAGCCTGTTTCAAAAAGTCCGATGATGACCAGCCCGCGCCGGGGCCTGGTGGAGTCTGAGCCCAAGCCGCAGTCGACGGTGAGCATTCTGATCGTCGACGACGACTCCACCAAGCGCTTCGCGCTCAAGACCATCCTGGCGCCGCTTGGGGAGGACGTGGTCGAGGCTTCATCCGGGGCCGATGCGCTGCGGCAGCTGCTCCGCCAGGAGTTCGCCGTGCTGCTCCTCGACGTTCGCATGCCGATGATGGACGGATTCGAGACCGCGCAGCTCATCCGCCAGCGTCCCCGCTCCCAGCTGACCCCGATCATCTTCGTGACCGCGCTCGACCAGGCCGAGACCGACATGGGCAGGGGGTATGACCTCGGCGCCGTGGACTTCGTGTTCGCCCCGGTCGTACCCGCCATCCTTCGCGCCAAGGTCGCCGTCTTCGTCGAGCTGTATCGGGCGCAGCAGGAATTGCGGCGCTACCGCAGCCAGCTCGAGATGCTGGTCGAGGAGCGCACCACGGCCCTGACGGCGGTCAACCGGGAGCTCGAGGCGTTCAGCTACTCGGTCTCCAACGACCTCCGGGCGCCGCTGCTAGCGTTCGATGGGCTGAGCCAGACCCTGCTCGAGGACTACGGCGGCAAGCTGGACAAGAAGGCGAAGGACTATCTGCTCCGGATGCGGCGGGCAAGCCAGCGCATGACCTCGGTCTTCGACGGGCTCCAATCGCTCTTTCGCCTGACGAGCGGCGAGATCCATCGCGAGGAGGTCGACATCACCAGGCTCGCCAGGGAGATCGCCGACGAGGTGCGGGCCGAGAACCCGGACCGCAAGGTCAAGGTCCAGGTGGCCGAAGGCATGAGTGCCTCCGGAGACAGGCGCCTGCTCCGGATCCTCCTGTCCAACCTGATCAACAACGCGTGGAAGTTCACCAGCGTGGAAGCGGAGCCGAAGATCGAGGTCGGCACCGAGATCGTCGACGGCGAGTCCCGGGTCTACGTACGCGACAACGGGGTGGGCTTCGACATGATCTACGCGCACCGGCTTTTCGGTGCGTTCCAGAGGCTGCACAGCCAGAGTGACTTCCCAGGGGCCGGCATCGGCCTGGCCACCGCGCGAAGGATCGTCAACCGCCACGGCGGCCGGATCTGGGCCGAGGGCGCCGTGGGCGAGGGAGCGACCTTCTACTTCGTGATTTAGCCCTCGCCACCCGGCGCGGGGCACGCGTTCTAGTTCTGGGATGGTCGTAGACCGTGCGTTGCATGGCGCCCGCTCGCGGCGCTTTCACCCCCTGCGCATGCTGTGGCTCCTGTGCCTGCTGGCCGGACTGCTCCTGCTGGGGAACTTCGGCTATGGGATGTGGAGCGGCGTGCACGAGCAGCAGCGCCTGAACCACGTCTGGCAAGGGGAGATCGGCACGCGGCTGCCCGCGCCCAAGGGCGTCGACCCCGCGCTGAAGCACCCGGTGAACGGAGTCGACTTCGCGATCCGCATTCCCCGGCTCGGCTATTACGCCGCCGTGAAGGAAGGCATCGGCGCGGGTGTGCTGTACTCCGGTCCCGGTCACTATCCGACGACGATGTGGCCTGGAGACCCCGGGACGGTTGGAGTCGCGGCGCACAACGTCTACTGGATCAACTTTCCGCAGCTGGCCAATGGCGACGAGATCGACGTCGAGACACGCTATGGGGTGTATCGATATCGAATGATGGGCAGCGAGGTGGTGAACCCGGACAATCGCACCGTGCTGGTGCCGTACTCGGATGGGTACCGCCTTACGCTGACCACGTGCTGGCCTTTGTGGGCCGGCGCGTTCGCGACGCAGCGGTACGTGATCTATGCCCGGCAGGTGTGGCCCGTGCCGGTCCGGCCCGCGTACACGTAGCGAGGAGACACAGCTTCCCTCGCTACGATCAGCCCATGAGGGCGGATCGCAGCCCGCTTGGATTGCCCCCCAACATCGAGGCTTGCCTCTTCGACCTCGACGGAGTGCTGACGCAGACGGCCCGGGTCCATGCCAGGGCATGGAAGGAGGTGTTCGATGCTTTCCTCAGAGAACGCGCAAAGAGGACCAGGGAACCTTTCACGCCGTTCGACGAGATACGCGATTACGACGACTACGTCGATGGAAAGCCCAGGGAAGATGGCGTTCGCTCCTTTCTCGCCTCGCGCCAGGTCAGCCTCCCCGAAGGTGCCGAGATCGATCCGCCCGAGGCACAGACCATCCACGGCATCGCCAATCGGAAAGACCAGATCTTTCTCCAGCTGATCCATGCGCAGGGAGTAGAGCCATACGAAGGGTCTGTCCGCTACCTCCACGCGGCTCGCGACGCCCGCCTGAAGCTGGCCGTGGTCTCCTCGAGCCGGCACTGCACCGAGGTCCTGCGGGCTGCTCGGCTGGAAGGCATGTTCGACGCCCAGGTCGATGGCAACGTGGCGCATGAGAGAGGGCTGGCCGGCAAGCCCGCGCCGGACACCTACCTGGCGGCGGCGAGGATGCTGAACACGACGCCGCCTCAAGCCGCCGTCTACGAAGACGCGCTGGCGGGGGTCGAGGCGGGGCGAGCGGGCGGATTCGGGCTGGTCGTCGGCGTGGACCGCGCCGGCCAGGCGGAGGCGCTCCGCGCGCACGGGGCAGGCGTCGTCGTCAAGGATCTCGCGGAGCTGATGAAGCACCCTTGATCAAGAACGTGGGCTTCGTGTCCGAGCCGTGGGCCGTACGCGAGGCGGAACTGGACCTGGGCCTCCTTGGCCAGACAGAGTCGATCTTCGCCCTGTCCAACGGGCACATCGGGTGGCGGGCAAACCTCGACGAGGGAGAGCCTCATGTGCTCTCGGGCTCGTACCTCAACGCGGTCTACGAGGAGATCCCGCTGCCCTACGCCGAGACTGCGTACGGCTACCCGGAGGCCGGGCAGGCAATCGTCAACGTGACCGATGGCAAGATCATCCGCCTGCTCGTCGACGACGAGCCGTTCGACATCCGCTACGGGAAACTGCTGTCTCACGAGAGGGTTCTCGACCTGAAGGCGGGCGTGCTGCGCCGGACCGTGGAATGGGAATCACCGACTCATCGCGTGGTCAGAGTGCGTTCGACGCGCATGGTGTCCCTCGTGCATCGCGCGCTGGCCGCGATCCTGTACGAGGTGGAGCCGGTCGACGGCCCGGCTGAGCTCGTGATCCAGTCCGAGCTCGTGGCCAATGAGCCGGTCGGCACATTGACGACAAAGGATCCGCGCTCTGCCGTCATCATCGATTCTGCGCTGACGTCGCGCCTCTCAGGCGCCGAGGGCACGCGCGGCATCCTCATACACTCCACCAAGAAGAGCAGGCTGACGATCGCCGCCGGTATGGACCACGTGGTGAAGGCTCCGCGTGGAAGTCACATCGCCTCGGAGAGCTCAGGCAACCACGGTCGGGTCACGGTCACCGCGCGGCTGGCGCCGGGAAAGCGTTTGAGCCTCGTCAAGTTCGTCGCGTATGGCTGGTCGAGCCAGCGCACCCCGCCGGCCCTTCGCTCACAGATCGAAGGCGCCCTCACGGCGGCTTTGGAACACGGTTGGTCGGGCCTGGCGGCGGCCCAGCGCGCCTACCTGGCCGACTTCTGGGCGCGCGCCGACGTCGAGCTGAAGGGCGACCCTGAGATCCAGCAGGCGATCCGGTTCGCGCTGTTCCACGTGCTGCAGGCGGCAGCCCGGGCGGAGCAGCGGGCCATCCCCGCGAAAGGGCTCACCGGGCCCGGCTACAACGGGCACACGTTCTGGGACACGGAGACTTTCGTGCTGCCTGTGCTCACCTACACGGCGCCGGGCGCGGCGGCCGACATCCTGCGCTGGCGGTACCAGATTCTCGACCTCGCGCGAAAGCGGGCTCAAGACCTTGGCCTGAAAGGTGCGGCGTTCCCGTGGCGGACCATCCACGGTGAGGAGTGCTCGGGCTACTGGCCCGCGTCGACGGCCGCGTTTCACATCAACGCCGACATTGCGGACGGCGTGCTGAGGTACGTCTCGGCGACCGGCGACTTGCAGTTCGAGCAAACAGTTGGAGTCGAGCTTCTCGTCGAAACAGCGAGGCTCTGGATCTCGCTGGGACACCATGACCGGAACGGCCATTTCCGGATTGACGGCGTCACGGGCCCGGACGAGTACAGCGCCATCGCGGACAACAACCTCTACACGAACTTGATGGCGCAGCGAAACCTGCGCGCCGCCGCCGACGCGGTTGGGCGTCATCAGTCCGTCGCGGACCGGCTCAAGGTGAAGGCCGCAGAGGTGAGAGCCTGGCGCAAGGCGGCGGACCAGATGTTCATCGCCTATGACGAAGCGCTCGAGGTCCACCAGCAGGCAAGCGGCTTCACGCACCACGAACGCTGGGATTTCAAGCGGACCAGGGCCAACCAGTATCCGCTGTTCCTTCATTTTCCTTACTTCGACCTTTACCGAAAGCAGGTCGTCAAGCAGGCAGACCTGGTACTCGCCATGCACCTGCGCGGCGACGCATTCACAGATGAGCAGAAGGCGCACAACTTTGCGTATTACGAGGCGATCACGGTCCGCGATTCGTCGCTGTCGGCATCGACTCAGGCGATCATCGCGGCGGAGGTCGGGCACCTCCAGCTCGCTCACGACTACCTGGCCGAAGCCGCCCTCATGGACCTGGAGGACCTCGAACACAACGTCCGCGACGGCGTGCACATGGGCTCGCTCGCCGGCGCGTGGCAGGCGGTGGTGGCCGGCTTCGGGGCCATGCGCCACCATGGGGAGTCGCTTGGGTTTTCTCCACGCCTGCCGCCCCGGATCCAGGGCCTTACATTCCGTCTTACCTTCCTGGGGCGCCAGCTCAAGGTTGCCGTCAACCGCAACCGCGTGACGTACACGATGGTGCAGGGCAAGCCGCTCACGTTCGACCATTACGGGAAGGCGATGCGATTGACCTCACGCCGCTCGGTGGTCCGGCCCATTCCCAGGATCCCTACGCGCGAAGAGCCGAAGCAGCCGCCGGGCCGAGAGCCCGCGCGAAGGGCGCCCGGTAGACCCAAGAAATAAGTTGCCTGCGCAACCAGTTGCCACTTCTAGAGCGGCTATTTCCGTCCAAGGCTGTGCTGGGAGAAGTTCAAATGGGAACATGGAAGTTCGATCCGTACCACACGCAGGTTGAGTTTTCAGCCAAGCATCTCGGCATGATGACCGTGCGCGGTCACTTTGCGGAGGTCACCGCAACGGGTGAAATCGACGTGGAGCACCCTGAGCGCTCGAACATCGAAGCCACCATCAACACCAAGAGCATCCGCACGCACAACGAGACGAGGGACAACGACCTTCGCTCATCAAATTTCCTTGAGGCGGACAAATATCCGACCATCCATTTCAAGAGCACGAAAATCGAGCCGGTCGAGAAGGACCGCTACAGGCTCACTGGTGATCTCACTATCAAGGGCGTCACCAAGCCCGTGGCGCTGGACGTGGTCAAGCTCGGCGAGTTCAACGACCCCGCCATGGGCCACCGGGTCGGCTACACGGGGGAGGGCAAGATCAATCGCAAGGACTTCAACATGCGCTTCGATGCGATGCTGGACGGCCGGTTCATCGTGAGCGACGAGATCGAGGTCCGGATCGAGGGCGAGCTGGTCGAGGAGACCGCGAAGGTCGACGCCGCCAAAGCCTGAGGCAACGATCCGGCCAGCCTTGACGCACTCGTGGGGGCGACCTACGCTCTTGTAGTTCAGGTCAAGAAGAGCGGGGGGTGCTGTCATGGCGTGGAAGCTGGAAGGAACCTATTTCGAGAACTGCAACTGCGACTGGGTCTGTCCGTGCACGGTGACCAGCTTCGCGTCGCCTGCGGACTGGGGACCGCTGCCAGGTTGGTCCTCAACTACCACGTCCAGCGTGGCGAAATCGACGGGGTCGATGTCAGCGGGCGGAGCGTATCACTCGTTGCCGATTCGCCCAAACGGATGCTGGACGGCGGCTGGCGCGTCGGACTGATCATCGACGACAAAGCGACCAAGGAGCAGGCGGACAAGCTCACCGGTGTCTTCGCGGGCCAGGTTGGCGGTCCGATGGCGAACATCGCGCCCCTCATCGGTGAGATCCTGGGCATCGAGCGCCTCCCCATCGAGTACTCGGACAAGGGCCATCGACACAGCGTGCGGATCGGCAACGAGGTCGCCATCGAGGTCGAGGACTTTGTGGCGCACGAAGGCGGAGAGACCACCAGGCTGAGCGGCGTCGATCATCCGTCCAGCTCGACGCTAACGATCGCAAAGCCGGTCGAATCCAGGATCAAGGCGTTCGGGATGGAGTTCAAGAACGCCGGAAAGAGCGCTTTCTCGGCGCCCTTCAACTGGGCAGGCTGAACCCGGGAGCGCCGTCCGTGAGCCTGCGGCCACAGGCTGCCGCGACGCTGCCACGCCCCGTCTCGACGACGATCGTGACCGCGCTTCTCGTTTGCGCGGCCGCCGGCTGGATCTCTACCGCGCAGCAGGCGGCCTCGATGCCGGACATGGGCGGAATGGCCATGGTGGGGGCCGGCGTGTTCCTCATCACGTGGGTCGTGATGATGGTGGCCATGATGTTTCCGACCATCGCGCCGATGGTGCTGGCTCACGCCGGCGTCGTTCGAGCTCGCGGTGAGGGAATCACGCCGACGGTCGCGTTCGTCCTCGGCTTCCTGGCCGTCTGGAGCGCTGTCGGCCTGGTGCCCCTAGCGATCACTCAATTGCTGGGATCGTCGCTGGCCGCTCCGATCGGCGCATGGCTGCCACGCCTGGGCGGAGCGGTCATCGTCCTGGCCGGCATCTACCAGTTCACGCCGCTCAAGAATGCATGCCTGAGCGCGTGCCGGTCGCCGCTCGGTTTCATCCTCACGCACGACTTCGGCAGCGGCAGCGCAGGGGCGGCCCAAGCCGGCCTGTCACACGGCCTGTACTGCCTCGGATGCTGCTGGGCGGTCATGGCCGTGCTCGCCGTGGTCGGGCTCATGAACCTGGTCTGGATGGCGGTGTTCGCGGCTCTGTTCTTCCTCGAGAAGAACTGGCGGCACGGTGTGATGCTGTCGCGCATCTCTGGCTTCGCCTGCCTCGTGCTTGGGCTCGCGCTGATCCTGGTCTAGCGCTCGACGGAAAACATGCCGGCGAGGACAGACTCGCCGTCGCCATCGGCGGTGAGAGTCACGGCCGACGCGCCTTCGACCTCGAAGTGAATCCACGCGCAGCAGTCCCGCTCGAGGTCGATGAGCTCGATCAGCGCGGCGGCCGCGCCGGGCGCAGCGCACAGGCGGATGCCACCGGGCACCACGTCGCGCCGCACGAGACCGCTGCCCAGCAGCTTCCTCCACGCACCCTCGCGATCCTCGAGCTCAGACGCTGTCAGCGTGCACGCTATCGGCGGCGAACCAGCCATCGTGGATTCCAAGCGTGTGGGGCCCGGGGCTATTCCCCGGCTGCCCGTGACTGCGCGTCTGGTGCAGGCGCTTCGGGAGCGGAGCTCTTGAAGACCCTGAACAAGAGCCACAAAGAAGGAATCAGCAGCAGTCCGCCGCCCGCAAGCACGATCAGCATCGCGTCCAGGGTGGCGCTCGGCGATGCGGTACCGGAGACCGTGAGGTCAGATGGCACTAGGTAAGGCCACTGTCCCAGGGCCCACGCCCAGAGCACGAACACGACCTGCGCGACGACGGCGATCCGGGCGATCCGAGGTCGCGAGCGCCAGACGGCCCAGAGGGCGAGCGGTCCATTGAGCACTGCCAGCACGAACAGCGGCAGACCACGGCCGGTGAGCGACTGAAGCAGCCGCGGTCCCTCGAAGTATGCGATCACCAGGGACAGCACTGCTAGCGCTCCCGAAACCAGGGCGGCCAGCGTGGCTCGTTTCCGGAAGTCGGCCAGCAGCGCCGGGCTGGCCTCGTTTTCGACCATCAGGTAAGTGGCGGCGAGGTACGCACAGATCGAGAGCGCGAAGAGCCCGATCACCACCGCCAGCGGCGTCGTCCAGCCATCAAGAAATCCGCTCGTCAGCTGCCCGCGCGGAGCATGAATCGAGCCGGAGGCCACTGCTGCAGCGGCCGTACCCAGGAAGAACGGGGTCACCACGCTGGCCACCCCGAATGCCACTCCCCACGGCGACAACGCCCCGACCGCGTCGGGTCCATGGCCACGAAAGGCGAACGATGCACCTCGGAACACGATTCCGAAAGTCGCGATGGTGAATGGAAGGTACAGCGCCATGCCGAGCACGGCGAATGTGGTCGGGAACGCCGTGAAGAGGCCCGTGATCATGAAGATCAGCCACACGTGGTTCGCCTCCCAGACCGGGCCCATCGCCTCAGCGACCGCCCTGCGCTGATCGGCAGCACGCGGGCCGCTCGCGAAGAGGTCCCACACTCCCCCGCCAAAGTCCGCCCCGGCGAGCACTGCGTACGCCGTCAGGGCAAGCCACAGGGTGCCGGCGATGACCTCGGCGCTGCTCATCCGGCTGCGCTGCGATTGCGGGCGGCAAGCATGAGCAGGAGCCGTCCCGTGGTGACGGCGAGGGCGACGTAGACGGCGATGAAGACGGCGAAGGTAAGGCCCAGGCCGGGCGCGGTGGTCGCAGCCTGTGAGGTGCGCATGATCCCGTAGACGATCCACGGTTGGCGGCCGACCTCGGTCACGAACCAGCCCGCCTCCATGACGACCACGCTCGCCGGCCCCGCGAACACCAGCCCGCGGAGCAGCCACCGCCGCGTCGGAATGGACCGCCGCCGGATCGCCATCAGCCAGAAGGCGGCGGCAAGCAGCCCGATCAGGATTCCGAGGTTCACCATCACGTCGAAGGACAGGTGGACGATGACCGGATTCGGCCGGTCCGCCTTTGGAAAGCTGTCAAGGCCACGGACCTCTGCATTCGGATCGAGCGCGGCCAGGAGGCTCAGTCCGTACGGGATCTCGATTCCATAGAAGACCTGATGCTGAGCATCGACGGGGATCCCGCCGATGGTGATGGGAGCTCCGCGCTGAGTCTTGTAAAGTCCCTCCATCGCGGCGAACTTCACCGGTTGCGCTTGGTACACGAATCGCGCGCTGGTGTCGCCGGTTATCCCCGCCAGGATGATCGCGACGGCCGCCATCGCCATCCCCGCAGCGAGGCCACGGCGATGGTAGATGTCGACTCGTCCGCGCAGCATGCCGGCCGCGTAAACGGCGGCGACCGCGAACCCGGTGACAACGTAGGCGGACACGAGCATGTGAGGGTCTTCAGTCGAGGTCGATGGATTGAGGGCGGCGGCCAGCGGGTCGACTCGCAAGAGCTGGCCGTCGGGCGCGAGCCGGAAGCCGGCGGGCGTGTTCATCCACGCATTGGCCATGACCACGAAGACCGCGCTGGCGGCGCCACTCAGCGCGATCGGGATCGAAGTCAGCCAGTGCCTGAACGGGCTCAGCCGGTTCCAGCCATACAGGTACAGCCCAAGGAAGATCGCCTCTAGGAAGAAGGCAAAGCCTTCAGCGGTGAACGGAAGGCCGAAGATCGCTCCCGAAAATGCCATGAAGCGAGGCCAGAGAAGTCCCAGCTCGAAAGAGAGCACGGTACCCGAGACCGCCCCGACCGCAAAGAGAATCGCAAACGCCCTGGACCAACGGTGCGCCATCACCATCCAGGCTTCGTCCCGCCGCCACAGGGCCAGGCCCTCGGCGACGGACATGAGAAGGGGCATGCCGACGCCGAGGACGGCGAAGACGATGTGGAACCCAAGCGAGGTCCCCATGGTCGCCCGAGCGAGGGTGGTGTTGTCCACCTCTGATTACGTTAATGCCGTCACACGGCCTTGGTTCGGGTTTACGAGTGAGTCACTGTGACGAGCCTTCCACCTTCGCGCGCAAACCGAGCAAGTCATAGGTGAGAGAACCTGACCGGTAGCGCTCGCGGGCCTCGTCTTCGCGAGCCACTCGGTCGGAGGCTGCTCTCAGCGCGGCCTCTTGATCGCCCGCCGGGACGACGACCCCGCCGTCGGCGTCCAGCACGACGATGTCTCCCGGGCTGATCTTCACTCCACCGACGGTCACAGCCTCGTTGATGGAGCCGACCGAATCCTTGGTCGCGCCCGAGGCGCGGATCCACCTCGCCCAGACGGGAAGTCCGATCGCGACCAGCTCGTCGAAGTCCCTCACCGCGGCGTCGACCAGGACGGCCGCCACGTGCCGGTAGGCAGCCTGGATGGCGATCAGCTCGCCAAGCATGGCGACCGGGGCAGGCTCGGGCATGGTCAGGACGAGAACCTCTCCTGGCAGCACCTGGCTCAGGGCCGCATGCACCATCAGGTTGTCGTTCTGCGCGCACCGCACAGTGCGAGCGGGCCCCGCCGCGCGGCTCCCGGGGACGACCCGGATGAGCGGAATGTCGATGATGCCGCGCCTGCCCATCGCCTCATGCACGGTCGCCACACCGTACCGCGCGAAGTCGCTCATCGAGCTCATGCGGATCGCCGGCGGAAGAGCGGGGCACGACCTTGCACCATCAGGGTGCGAATTCTATGGTGGGGCGCCCAGCCTCTGAGCAAGTGGAGAGGGGCGGCCTGTAGGCCGCCCCTCGAAGTTGATCAGTTCTGGTTCTGCCCCTGGGAGCGGACGGCTTCCAGCGCGTTCACCTCGCCGTGGCCATACCAGCCGTTGAACGACCGGCTGCCTTCACACTGCTGAGGCGCGTCGTTGTTGACCGAAGGAAAGGGCGCGTAGAGAGCGAGCTGTGCCGCGGATGGACATGCAATCGGGTCGGCCGTCTCCGCGATGATCTCACTGACGTCTCTGGGCTGGCGCACCCCCATGCTCTCTATCAGGGCCGCAAGGCCGGCCACGTGCGGCGAGGCCATCGACGTGCCCTGGAGGTAGCAGTACTTGGTGGTCCCCTCGAACACCGGCCGGAGGCAGGTGATGCCAACGGGGTAGTTCGGGAAAGACGAAAGCACGCGTCCGTTTGGCGCAGCGGTCGTCCTCTGCAGGACGCTGTCGCCGCCCGGTGCGGTGACCTGGATCACTCCAAGCCCGTAGTTCGAGTAGAACGACTTCATGCGCAGGTTGCCGTCGGCTGAGACTCCGAGGACGCCGGGGATCTCGACCGGGACGATCTTGCAGCTCGAGTCGACGGGTCGCGTAACTGGAGTCGTGTCGTCGGGGCTCTGCCTGTCCTGGGTCGGATGAGCGAGGTCGTCACTGAAGTTGCCGGCTGCCGCGATGTTCAGCACACCATGGTTGGTGGCGAACCGAATCGCCCTCTTCTCGGCGGTCAGGATGGCCGCCTCTGCAGGGTGACTCGGGCAGTTCCAGTACCAGGGGTCGGCGAAATAGCTGTTGTTGGTGACGTTGATGTGATGCGAGCCTGCCCACATGAAGGCACAGACCACAGCCTCCGGGAAGAAGAAGCCGTCCTTGTCGCCGGCTTTGATCACGGCAAGCTTGACCCCCGGGGCCACACCGACGATGCCGATGCCATTACGCGCCGCGGCGATCGTGCCGGCGGTGTGAGTGCCGTGCCCGTTGTCGTCCTTCCATGCGGAAGGAGCCGTGTTGGCGCTGCCGCCGATACACGATGCACTCTTGCTCAAGTCAATGTTTGGGCTGAGGTCCGGGTGATTGAAGTCGGCCCCGGTGTCGATGTCGCCGACCGTGACCGAACGCTTGCCCGCGGTGATCGACTGTGCTTGAAACGCGTGGATCTGGGTCATGTCCCACTGCAAACCCGAAAGGCTGTCACCAGGCGCAGGGGTCACGCTCGGCGACCCATCCGAGCCGTGTGCGTCGGGCTCCTCGTTGCGAAGCTTGGTCACTCCCACCGATGTCGAAGCCACTGAATCGACGCGCGCGTCCGCCTTCACCTTTGACGTGAAATCGGTCCGGTTCGACCGGGCCACCGCGACGCCGATCTCGCTGTAGTTGTGGACGAGCGTGCCACCCGCGCTGCGCACCAGGGCCGCAGCTTCTTGATCGGAGGCGCTGGTCGTGTACACGACCAGGTACGTGTCGGTCGTGCCAGTCGCCGCGGCCGGGATCGGAGTCCCGGGCATCGCGAGCACTGCCATCGACCCCGCAGCCAGAAAACTACCGAGACGTCGCACCACACGTGTGGACACCACAGATCGCAGCATCTTTATCCCCCCATAACCGAGAGCCAACGAATCCGCAGGCATTCTAACAATCAACTTTCCTGTCGGCAAGAGACCCTCTGGTTCTGGTGCGAAGGCTAGCCTCCGACGCGTGGACAGTCACCGCATCGCCTACGATCACGCCGTCGAGCTCGGCGTGCATCAACAGGTAGGCACGCGCTCAAAAAGGACAGAGTCATCATCGAAACGCAGCTTGGGAGGCCGTTCAGCGCCAGCGAGAAGGAGGCGCTGCAAATCGCGGTCGATCGCCACGGCGAGCTCCTGGAATTGCCCGCGCGGTGCGCATGACTAAACCGCTTGCAGTTGGAGTGGTCGGTTGCGGAACGGTGAGCGCACCTTACCTCGAGAACATGAACGCCTCGCCTCTGTTGCAGGTGATGGCCTGCGCCGATGAGGTGCCGGAGAGAGCACGGGCGCGGGCCGCGGAGTTCGCCGTGCCCAAGGCCTGCAGCGTAGAAGAGCTGCTCGCCGATCCAGCGGTGGAGCTGGTGGTCAACCTGACCGTCCCCACAGCCCACGCGGGCATCAGCCTGGCCAGTCTCGCGGCCGGAAAACACGTTTACTCCGAGAAACCCCTGGCCACCACTCGCGAGGACGGAATACGGATCCTGGAGGCGGCCAACGCAAGCGGCCTGGCGGTCGCCTGCGCGCCTGACACGGTGCTGGGTGCGGGGATTCAGACCTGTCTTCAACTGCTCGAGAACGGAGAGCTCGGTGAGCCGTTGGCAGCATCGGGCTTTGTGTTGGGCCGTGGCCCTGAGAACTGGCATCCGAACCCTGCATTCTTTTACCAGCCAGGTGGGGGCCCGCTGTTCGACATGGGGCCCTATTACCTCACGACGCTGGTCTGCCTCCTGGGCCCGGTCCGCCAGGTGACCGGCATGGCACGAATACTGTTTCCGGAGCGAACATCCGATCAAGGGCCCCGTAAGGGGGAAACGTTCAAGGTCAGCACCCCGACCTTCATCGCGGGTGTGATCGAGTTCGAAAGCGGCGCCCAGGCCAGCCTCGTCACGAGCTACGGCATCTGGGGTACGGACCTCCCGCCCATCCAGCTGTACTGTGCGGACGGCATCCTGGGAGTGCCCGACCCCAATACCTTCGCCGGCCCGGTGAAAGTCCGGTCCAACCTCGATGAGAAGGGCTGGCGTGAAGTCCCGCTCCGGTACCACCACACCGATTCCCCTAAGAACTTTCGCGGCCTCGGAGTCGCCGAGGCGGCGCTTGCCATTCGCGAGGGGCGACAGCCGCGCCTCTCGGGGGAGCTCGCCTACCACGTGCTCGACGTGATGGAGTCGATTGCGGAGTCTTGCGCGAGCGATCGCTATGTGAAGGTGCAGAGCACATGCCGCAGACCGCCTGCGCTGCCGCTCGAGACCCACCTCGAGGTGGCACCATGATCGCGGCCCAGCTGTACACCGTCCGCGACCAGATCCAGGACCCGTCGCGGCTGGGCGGAGTCCTGGGCAGGCTGCGCGAGATCGGCTACCGCGCGGTCGAGGTGGCGGGCCTCGGGCCCAGCACCATCGGGCGCTTCGGCCAGGAGCTGGCAAGATCCGACCTCACCGCGTGCGCAGCCCATGCGCCGCTGGAGCGCCTGACCGGAGACCTGACCGCCGTTGCCGCCGAGTGCCAGGAATGGGGTTGCCGGTACGTGGTCATCCCCTGGCTGCCGGATGAGTATCGGTCCCCAGGCGGCTTGCAACGTTTCGCGCACGAGGTCGACCACATCGCGCGCGAACTACAGCCGTCCGGGTTGAAGCTCGCGTACCACAATCACAGCTTCGAGTTCGAACGGTGGGATGGACAAACCGGGTTGGAGGCGATTTTCGGAGCGACGTCCGGGCAGACGTTGCAGGCTGAGCTCGACACCTATTGGATTCAATTCGGCGGAGCGAACCCGGTCGAGTGGATACTCCGGCTGAAGAACAGGGTGCCTCTCGTCCACCTCAAAGACATGGCCGTTTTGGGTGGCAAGACGGTGATGGCCGAGGTCGGCGAGGGCAACCTCGACTGGCCTCGAATCCTGGACGCGTGCCGAACCTCAGGGACCGAGTGGCTGGTGGTGGAGCAGGACGAGTGCCAGCGCGATCCGATGGAGAGCCTGGCGATCAGCTACAGAAACCTGACGCGGCTGACCACCGCAGCCGGGCTCGAGGCTCCTTAGCAGCCGATCAACGGACCGGGAGCGGTAGGCAGGCCGCCGACTTGAAGTTGAAAGTGCAGATGCGAGCCAAGCGAGAGACCCGTACTGCCGACATAGCCGATCCTCTCGCCCTGCTGAACTTCCTGCCCAAGAGCAACGCCCACCTGCGACATGTGGGCGTAGACCTCGACCAGGCCGAACCTGTCGGTGATCTCCACCCTGATCCCGTAGTAGTCCGCGGGACCGGCTGCCGTCACCTTTCCGCCGGCCGCCGCGACGATCGGCGTGCCGTAGTCCGCGAGTAAATCGATTCCAGTGTGAAAGTGCAGATACCCGCCGAAGGCGGGTTCGATTGCGAATGACGTCGGTCCGAACTGCTGGATCTGCTGGGCACGGGGAATTGGACACAGGAATTGGCCGGGGTCGACCGGGTCGGACGCCACGCCTCTGCTCAGGTTTGGACCCTGGGCGGGATCGACTGGAATGACAAGCACCCATCCAGGCGTCAGCTGCGCGCCGTGAATCCCGTTGAAGCCGAGCATGGTGGTGACATCCACGCCGTAAGCGGCGGCGAGGTTCGCCGGAGTGTCTCCCCTTTTGACGACGGCCACTACGCCAGGTACCGGTGGCAGCTCGATAGGTCGTCCAACCGTCAGTGGCATGCGCAGGCCTGGATTCGACCACACGACGTATCTCCAGGGGAGGTTGAACTGCCGGCCGATGCTTTCCAGCGTGTCTCCCGGTGCGATGACGTGCACGATCGGAGCGCGGCTCACGAGGGCCGCCGTCGGAATGGAAAGCGGTTTGATGATGACGCTGTCGCGGCCAAGCGAGAGGTCGCCGACCGTACCTTCGTCAGCGGCGGCCGCGGTGACTGCAGCCGCGTGGAAATTCGAGAAGAAGCCTCTGTCGATGGTCGTGTAGCTGGATATGGCTAACGCAATGGAGAGCACCACGGCGTGGGTCATATAGCGGTTGATGCGCAAACGGACTACCCCCGGTTTCCTTTTCGCGTGCCCCAGGCGCTGAAGGCCTGGGCCACCCTAACAAAGCTCTAGCAAGAGTGTCAACGCTGGAAACCTCCAAATCCGGTGGGATGGGCGGTTGGTCGGTCATTCGGCGTGCAGCGTGGCCACAACGTTTGTTCGGGCCGAATTGCGGGCGCGAGGTTGCGATCACCGGCTCACGTGCCTCCAGGCCCGATCCGCTCGACCTCGAACTTGGCGGTGTCTCCTACGCCGGTGCCGGCTGCCGCCATCATTGCCTTGGTGACGTTCAGCGCCAACCGGCCAGACCCTGCCGGCCAGACACTCGACTCGTAATTGACGCCGTTGATCTTCCCTCGGACGCGCATTTGCTTCAGCCCGCCGAGCGGCGCAATGTGCTCACCTGGGACGTCGACGATCGCCAGGCCGCTATTACGCTCTGGTCGCCAGTAACGAATCGTTGCCCGGAATTTCATCTGACTGGTAGCTTCAGCGTCACCCGCCAGTCAAGGCCGTGAAGGCAGTCACATCGGCCACGAAGAAGGAACTCCGTATCAACCCATCGCGCACCGTCAGTCTGAAGCTCGCTCATGCGGCACACCCTCTCAACACGGCGGTTGTTTGCGTTGTAGCTTATATGCGCCGGAGCTAAAATGGCAATAGCAAAATGCAGGTTGCGCTAGAAGCGATCTCTCATCCGGGCCGGCGCAGGATGCTCGAGTTGGTGATGGGCCGCGAGTTGCAGGCTGGCGAACTCGCAGAGCTGACCGGGATGTCCCAGCCGGCGGCAAGTCAGCACCTTCGAGTTCTCCGCGAGGCCGGTTTGGTGAACGTACGCATCAACGGGCCACGCCGGTTCTACAAGGTCAACTTCGCTGCTCTGCAAGCACTCCGGTCACAGCTGAATGACTTCTGGGGTGAATACCTCGAGGCCTTGCGCACCGCGGCAGAGCGCGATCGCTGATGGTCCCGCTCGCCGAGCATCGGATCGTTCTCGACGCGCCGGCGGCGAAGGTCTATCGCTACCTGACAACAGCCGAAGGGCTGCTCCGATGGATCGCCGTTGACGCCATTGCGGAGCCAGTGCCAGGCGGGCGGCTGCAGTGGACGCATGAGAACGGAGCGACGATGGTGGGCAGGTTCCTCGAGCTTGATCCACCCCGGCGTCTTGTTTTCGCCTATGGCTGGCGGGATGACTTGATGGGAGTGCCCCCTGAGTCAACGACTGTCGAGATCGAACTGACGGAGGACGAGCACGGGTTGACCACCCTGACCTTGACCCACCGCGGAATCCCACCAGGCGTGGTCGAAGACCATCGTCACGGTTGGGTCTTCTTCATGGGACACCTCCAACAATCGTTGGCCGGCGCCGAGGCTGGCTAACCCATAGTTGCGGACGCTGCTTCATTCTCGTGGCGGTCAGAGAGACGCCGATTAGGTTTGGGTTTCAGGTGGTACGCCCTCGATCACGTGCGCCCGGGGTCTTATGGGCGTGCATCACCATCGGAGTCGTCTTGGCTGTCGCGATTGCGCACGATGTGGGCGGACCCTAAAAGGAAGCCTGTGTCGCCTCGAGGCGCGCTATGTGACCATCAAGCAAGGTATCCGCGGGGGCCTCTCAGGTAAGCGGGCCGCTCGGCATTTTCCGCCAATTCAGCTCAAAGATGTAACGGGCTGGGGAGCGGTCCGCTACTTCCACCATACACCTCGTCTATCCGCGTGCTCAAGAATTTTTGATCGCTGTTGGAGTGCCGGTGCTGTCCTGAATGGAGTTCATACGCCACCAACCGGCTCTGGCGTTCCGTTCAACGACGCAGCATGGAGGGCGTGATCGACCTTCGCGAGCAGTAACGGCTCCGTGAACGGTTTCTCGACCAGCAAGACTCCATCCTCGAGTGTCCCGTCGTCGCCCAGGATTGGTTGGGCATAGCCCGACATATAGAGAACCCGAATGCCAGGCCGCATGGCGGCGAGGCGAACGGCGAGCTCATTACCCTGCATGTGGGGCATCACGACATCGGTCAACAGGAGATCGATGGTGCCCCCATGGTTCTTGGCCGCCTCGAGCGCATCAGGTCCACTCGCAACGCTGATCACCTGGTACCCGTTCTTTGTAAGGATCCGTTCAGCTACTTCGCGAAGGTCATCGGAGTCTTCGACAACCAGGATAGTTCCCGATTTCTTTTGGCTGGGTGAAGCCGCGGCTGGGCGAGATCGCATCGGTGCTACGTCGGAAGCCGGCAGGAGGACGTGGACGCGCGTACCAACCCCTACTTCCGAGTAGATTGAAACGTCACCGCCCGCCTGCTTGATGATCCCATAGACCGTGGCGAGGCCCAGTCCTGTGCCCTGACCCTTGGGCTTGGTCGTGAAGAAGGGCTCAAATACGCGTTGCAAGGTCGCTCCATCCATCCCGCTACCCGTATCTGTGACTCGGATCCTGACGTAACGACCAGGCTCTAGCCCCGGACGACCGGCCGCATATGTGCTATCCACATCGACGTTCTCGGAATCTATGGCGAGCCTGCCGCCATTGAACATCGCGTCTCGCGCATTGATGGCAAGGTTGGTGATCACCTGCTCGAGCTGCCCCGGGTCAATCAGAGCGGGCCACACCGTCTTCTCTAGAGACGTGATGAACTCGATATGCTCACCAAGCGTGCGACGTAGCAGAGGCTCAAGCTCGCCGACGACCGCGTTCACGTTGAGCGACTGAGGGCGGATCACCTCGCGACGAGCGAAAGCCAGGAGCTGATGTGTAAGCCGGGCTGCGCTCTCGCCGGCACGCACTGCGCGATCAATATCGCGCACGGCCAGCTGCAAGTCGGGATCGGTTTTCCCGCTCCCCGCGGCCAATACCTTCTCCTTCGCGAAGAGAGCAAAGTTCATGAAGACGCCAATCAAGTTGTTGAAGTCGTGCGCGACCCCGCCTGCCAACTGACCGAGGCTCTCAAGGCGCTGAGACTGATTGATCTGACGTTCCAGCTTCTCCTTCTCGGTCACGTCCTCAACCATCGAGACTCGGGCCGGCCGACCTGCAAAGGTCACTTCGTAGCTCGTGACGAACACTCGAATCAGGGTGCCGTCCTTCTTGCGCACACTCACCGGACCGATCTTCGCGTAGCTCTTCCCCACCGTGCCGTTGCCCGCGGCTTCAACCTGGGCCGCCTCTTCTTCATCTTTGGGGGCGAAGATGCCTTCGGTTGTGAGCTGGACGAACTCCTCACGTGAGTAAGCAAAGGCGGCAGCGGCGGAATCGTTGACCTCGAGAAACCTGCCGGTGGTCGGGTCGACAACCAGGATCGGAAGCGGACTAGCCTCAAAGAGCCTGAGATAGCTGCGCTCCGCGCTCTCGCGCTCTGCCCATTCGCGGTTGAGCGAGGTGATCAGGTGATTGATGTCCTGGCCGAGGTCTGCCACCTGCGACGGACCACCAACTGGCACCAAGCTGGGTGATTCGAGGCGCCGCGAGGACCTCACTGACACGCTCAGCCTCTCAATCGGTCTTGCGACCCGTCGGTAGACGACGAACAGTGCCAGCAGGACCGCTGCAACACCGATGCCAACGATCTCCAGCTGTTGGCTCTGTAGATAGGCGGCATCAGCGAGGGCGGCCGCCTCGTCAGCCCCCACATACACCTTCCATCCAGCCATGTCGACGTTAGCCTGTCCATACCAACGCGGCCTTCCTTCAACGTCAGGCCGCGCGACGGGATCACCTGCATTCGCGAATGGAGTTCCCAGGAGCGTTGCACCTGTCCAGGTGCCCGAGTTCGCAGAGCGGGCGACGATGGCAGATCCGTTGCCACTCGTCACCAGGAACTCAAGCTGATGGACTCCAGAGCCGAACTCTGAGGCTAGCTTCGGCCCTACGGAGGTGAGGTCGAAAAACCACGCGATCACCCCCTGGCTGCCGATCGGATAAGAGACAACGGCCACCTTGCTCCCGGTGAGAGGATCAGTGCTTGGAGCGACGAATGCCGCAGCCGCAGTTTGTAGCCAGCTTGCTCCCGCGTAGATCGTGCCGCTCGGCTTAGGGTTCCGAGAGGAGCACACGACCGAGCCGTCGAGTAGCACGATGTCGATTCGCCCGGTGTCAAAGGCGCCAATTGGTGCAGAGCCCAGGCGACATCCGCTTGGGTTTGCGAGGTCCTGGGCTGGGGTTGGAGTGTTGGCTACGGGCTGTGTTGACTTCAATTTGATGATGTCCAACCCTGAGCTGATTTGCGCCGCTGCCTTTCGCGCAGCGAAGTTGGCGTCCGCCAATGCGGCGTGTTTGGCGTCCGCGTCGGACTGCATGTGCACGAATGCGCCGGCCGCAGCTCCAGCGATGATCACGAGCAGGGCGACAACTGCGAAGTCAGCCTGCAGCGGCCAGCGCCGCCTTGTGGTGGGCTTATCGATGTGATCGCTCTGGAAAGTTGGAAAAACGCCCCGACTCCCCATTTGTATGGTCTACATGCACGGCTATGCAAAGTCGCCCTGTTGGGGCATGGCCCCGCTGCCCTAAGAACCGAGGGTTCCAGCTCGGGTGGAAGCAGGGCGCCACGAATGGCGCCGAACTTTCGCCCTCACAGGGCGGGCACTTGACCGCGATGGTTATTCGTTCCCTGCACCTTCGTTTCGAGACATCTGGCGTGACATCCAGGCTGCGTGCATGCCGGCTTGCACCCAGGCATCGACCCGGACGAGGCGGTGCTCGAAGAGCCATCGGCCTTCGTAGGGCACAAGAGTGTCGCGGTAGCGTCCCCAATGATCGACGCCGTGCCGGCCGTACACGACGAAGTAGCTGTCCGCTTGAGCACGATCATGTGTCAGCTTCGCGATGCAAACGTTTGAAACGTGATGACGAACCATCGGTGGTTCGATAGTTGTTGCAGACCCGTATCCCTCTGCAATCGCACTGATGAATCCGGCGATGGCGGCTCTACCGATCAACCTGCCGACGCTGTTCTCCTCAAGCACACCGTCGGGCAAGAACTGCTGCGCGAGTTCTTCGGCGAGCCCTCGGTCACCGGCGTGCGAATAGCGTGCGATCGTGTCTCGAATTTGCTCTCGCGCAACGAGCTCCGACAACTCCATCAAGGCGCCCCCTTTGCTGGGATCCGTAGGATCACCTCTTCCCCGTAGCGACCGAGCAGTTCGGAATTAGCCCGTTCGTCCTGAGGTGCTACGGCCACGATGGTCCAGGTGGCGCCGGCATCACTCAAGCGTCCGAGCCAGTCAAGCTGCTCTTCGGCAACGAAAGGCACATCGCCGCGGAGAGGTTCGTGAACCTGCTGAACGCAGACCTCAACTGATTCCGGCTCACGGCCCTTGGCGATCAATCGCTCGCCGAGGTCCCGCACCAGGACGCCGAGCTCGGCCGTCGATGAGATCGATGCTGTTCGACTGGTACTCGTCATTTCAAGACTTCCGACGAGCGGCGCCCAGCCGACGCCATGCTCGACGACCCGCTCACGAGCGACGGCGCTGTTACCTCCGATCCACAGGGGCGGCGTCAGCTGCACCGGTCCGGGGCTGATCGTCTGATCGCGCGCGAAGAAGCCACTACCCTCGTAGGTGAAGCCTTCCGGGCGCGACCAGACTGCAGCCAGGGCCCCAAGGGCCTCGTCAAACAATTCGCCCCGTGCGTCGAAATCCACGCCCAGAGCGGCGAATTCGGAGCGAAGGTATCCGACTCCGCAGGTCAGGATCAGGCGTCCGCTCGAAAGGAGGTCGAGGCTGAAGGCCGCCCGCGCAGTAAGGAGTGGATTCCTGTACGGAAGGACCGAAACGTAGGTCAAGAGGCGCAGCCGTGAGGTGACGGCCGCACAAAACGCAAGAGCTACAAAAGGATCGAGTGTCCCATGCCCACCATTCGCGAGCCACTTGGTTGACGGCGCCGGGTGGTCAGTGAACGCAATCGCCTCGAATCCGGCCGCTTCCGCGTCGCGAGCGAAGGCAGCCACATGTTGGGCGGGTGAGCCGCCCTGCGGCACGAGGTAGAGGGCGGCGAGCTTCATCCCTGGTCGCGCAACTCTCGCTTGAGGCCCTTGCCTGAGACCGTCGTCGACAAGCGCCGAAACGGCGAGCAGTACTGCTCCCAGGGTCGTTTGTCGTAGATCCCCATGACCGACACCTCTTGTCCCGCCTGAATCCGCCTCGACGGCTGAACTGTCAATCACTATAGTGATAGAGCCAATGCCGGTCGCAGGCGACCGGGAAGAAAGTTGCCGGTCGCTGATCACCGGAAGGAGGACTGAACCGGCATGCTCGACTATGAGGAGTCGCGGGAGGTCGGCGAGCTGCGGCTTCAGCTGCGCAATCTCGTCCGCGGGCATTTCCCGGCCTCTTTCCTCGGTGCGTTCACATCCGACCCGGCCGACCTGGAGCTCACGGAGAGTTTCTGCAGGACATTAGGCGAGCAACGGCTGCTGACACTCGCCTGGCCGCCTGAGTTCGGTGGCGCCGGCGCCACGGTGTGGCAACAGACCGCCCTGCGTGAGGAGATGTGGGCTGCTCACGAGCCGCGGGGCGCCCAGTACATGGGCCTGAACTGGGTCGGGCCCGTGCTCATGAGACACGGTACCCCGGACCAGAAGCGCCGGCACCTGCCACCGATCGCGGAGGGAAACGTCATCTGGTGCCAGGGTTTCAGCGAGCCAGACGCCGGTTCTGACCTCCCCGCGCTTGCAACGCGAGCGGTGCGCGACGGTGCTGGGTGGCGAGTCCACGGTCAGAAGATCTGGACGTCGTATGCGCAGATGGCGCAGTGGTGCTTCCTGCTCGCCAGGACCGGGCCGGTGAAGGACCGTCAGTCCGCGATCACGGTCTTCCTGCTGCGCATGGACCAGCCGGAGATCACGGTCCGGCCAATCGAAAGCATGTTGGGCCGCCATCACCTCAACGAGGTGTTCCTCGACAATGCGTGGGTCCCTGACGATGACGTGCTCGGCGAGGTCGATCGCGGATGGGTGATTGTCCAAGACGTGCTCCTGCACGAGCGCATCGGCATCGCTCGGTACGCTCGTTGTGACCGGTTGTTGTCACTCGCACCGGCCATGCTCGGACCCGCGTGGGAAGAGTTACCCGCTGCGCTTCGGCAGCGGTGGGCCGCGGCCCTGGTTCACACCAGGCAGGTGCGCATGCTTGCCTACCACGTAGTCGACTCACAGGAACGCAATGAGCTGAGCGGCGTAGATGCCGCGGCCTATCGCATAGCCGTCACTCACCTGGACCAGGAGGTAGCCGAGGTTCTCGCCGACATAGTGGACGGATGGTCGATCGGCACGTCCGACCTCAGCCGGGTTTTCGAGCGCGCGGTCGAAGACCATTGGCGATACGCGCAGGCGTCGACGGTCGCGTCCGGCACTACCGAGATGCAGCGTCGTGCAGTGTGGAAAGGCCTGGATACAGAGTGAAGGCCCAGTTGAGCGCCGAAGCAGTGGAGTTCGGCCGCAACGTCCAGGCGGCGATCAGGGAGCTCGGCGGAATCGACGCTGTCCGCAAGGCGGACGAGCGGCCGGCGGCCAGGGCAACGGAGGTCGAACGTGTCCTCAAGTCCTTGGGCATGTGGGACCTGCGGCCACTCAACGATCAGGTCGAGCTCGAGGCTGCCGCCGCGGCGTGTCGAGGAGCGGGTTGGCACGCGCTCGCCTATCCCCTTGCCGAGCGTTTGGCCGCGCCGCCGGAGGCCGAGGCGCTCATGGTGGTCGGGCCTGGCCGGTCCGTCGCGCCACATGCGGACCTGCCGCTGCGATGGGCAGCGGTGGATCCGCGGGGAAACCGCCTGACAGTCCTGCGCACGGGCCCGCTGCTGCTGACGAACCTTGGCCCGTTCGTCGCCGAGGTCGAAGTGGAGCCGCGCGCCGAGACCCTGCCGCGCGACACCGCCCTCGTGCTCAATCTTCAGATCTGGTGGTTGACGGGTCTGTTAGAGCGCTGCGTCGCTATGACGCGCCAGCACATGACCGAACGGCACCAGTTCGGCAGATCGCTTGCGGTCAACCAAGGCCTCCAGTTCATGGTCACCGAAGCCGTCGTGGCGGTGCGCGGCGTCGTCGAGCTCGCGAAGCACACGTCGTGGTCAATCTCGCGCGTGGATCGCGAACGGCATTGGTTGGTCGACGCCACCGGCTTGCGACTCGCCGGCCTTGAAGCGGCGGAGACGGTTCTTCGCATCGCCCACCAGATCCACGGGGCGATCGGGTTCTGCCACGAGCACGACCTATCCTGGCTGTCGAGGCTGAGCCAGAGCGTCAGGCGGCTGCCGCTGAGCAAGTCGCAGACAGAGGAGCTGCTTTTGGAGATGATGACCGAGGTGGGCTACGACGGGATATTCCCGTTAGAAGCAGATTGACTCCGAAGCCAGAGATGTCGCCGGCACGGATCTTCTCGATGGAGGGGAAGACCGTCGTGATGACGGGAGTCTCCGGCGGGCTCGGTGCCCGCATGGCGCGTGTGCTGCACGCTGCCGGAGCACGCGTTGGGCTGGTGGCCCGACGTGCGGAAGAGCTCGAGCGTATGGCCGCCGAGATGACGGGCTGCGTCGCACTGCCCGCAGATCTGGCCGATCCCCAGGCCGTCGACGGTCTCTGGGCACGTGCGGAGCATGAGCTGGGCCCAATCGACGTGCTGGTCAACAACGCCGCCTACATCGCCGGCGGCGCTCGGGCTGAAGAAGAGACGCGTGAGCAGATCGCGCGGACGCTGGACGTCAACCTGGTGTCGGCGATCCGGCTGGGTCAGTGCGCTTTCGCGGGCATGAAACAGCGAGGTCACGGGTGCATCGTCAACGTGTCGTCGATTGCAGCCGTCGTGGGGATCGGCCGGCTGCCCCAAGCTACGTACGCCGCGAGCAAGGGCGGCCTTCTCGCCCTCACGCGCGAATGGGCAGCCCAGTGGAGCCGCTTCGGCATCCGTGTCAACGCCCTGGTGCCCGGTTTCTTCGAGAGCGAGATGACCGCAGAGGTGCTGCGCTCGGAGAAGATCGACAGCTGGGTCAAGAGCAACGTGTTCCTCGGACGTGCCGGCGTGCCGTCCGACTTCGACGGCGCAATCCTCTTCCTCACAAGTGACGCGAGCGGCTACGTGACTGGCCAGGCTGTCGTCGTCGACGGCGGCTGGACCGCTCGGTGACGATCCAGTCCGGGGGACTGTCCCTGCACGAGCAGACTCGGCTCATCAACAGGTGGTTCGACAGCAATACCACCTCTCTGTCCGGATTGAGGCCCGAGCCGGGGGATCTCCTTGACGCGCGGATCGCAAAAGGCGCCGCGCTCATGGCCCGCCTGTACGCGGATGGGATCGGCGGGCTGGGATGGCCGGAGGCCATGGGTGGCTCGGGCGGCGATGCCCGGTCCAGGGCGGTGCTCTACGACGGCCTCACCGTCAGGGGATTCGAGCTCCCCGAGCACGTGGCCGCCCTGGAGGTGCTCGGCCCGGCGCTCGTCGGGTTTGCTCCACGGCTGGCGGCCGCCTACCTTCCGGATCTGCTCGCCGGCCGGACGCTCTGGTGCCAGGGGTTCTCGGAGCCGGACGCAGGCAGCGACCTCGCCGCGCTTCGGACGACGGCGCGGAAGTCGCCCGAAGGCTGGCGCATCTCGGGCCAGAAAGTGTGGACATCGCTCGGTCACCGCGCCCGCTGGTGCGCCGTTCTCGCGCGAACCGGCACGCCCGAGAGCCGGCATCGCGGGCTGACTCTTTTCTGGAATGACCTGCAGGCCGACGGCGTCGTCGTCCGGCCTTTGCGTGCGTTGACCGGACATGAGGAGTTCTCGGAAATCTTCTTCGACGAGGTGCTTGTACCTGCGGACCACATCGTTGGTGAGCCCGATGGTGGATGGGCGGTCGCGATGAGTCTCCTCCAGTACGAGCGCGGCATGTGGGCGTGGCAGCGACAGGCAAGGATGCACACCGCGTTGAGCGGCCTGGTCGGCTCGCGACACGGCGTGGACTACGAAGCTCTGGTGGGCGACGCGTATGTGCGCCTGTGCGCCGTGCGCATGAGGAGTCGCCGCACGGTCGAGCGGCTCGCGGCAGGGGCCGTCCTCGGCGCTGAAGCGTCCATCGACAAGGTCTTGCTGAGCGCCGCTGAGCAGGCCGTCCAGGACGCGGTCCGGCAGACCGACCCTGGATGGTTCGCCGTCAGCGATGATGCTGCCGCTGAGCACGCGCGCTCGGAGTGGTTCTACAGCCGTGCGGCGTCGATCTATGGCGGGTCCGTGGAGATCCAGCGCAACCTGATCGCGGAGCTCATCCTCGGCTTGCCGAAGGAGCGCAAAGGTGGATAGCGAGTCTCTCGAGCTGTTCGCCGAGGCGACCCGTGCTCTCGTGGCCGACGCCCACAAGCCTGTCGGGTGGTCCCTGCTGCGGGAGTTCGGCTGGCTCGACCTGATGGCCGAGCGTCCACAGACCGCGGCACCCCTGCTGCTCGAGGAGCTGGGCCGGCGCGGCCGCGCGTCGGCCGCCGTCGACGTGTGCGTTAGCGCCGCGGTTCGAGCCGCCGGTGCCGACCTCCCTGACGCACCGGCGAGCTACGTGTTCGCCGGTGCGTGCGCGTCTGAGCGGATCGTCAACGGTCAGGTACCGGTCACCGGCGTGCTGCTGTGGCAGGAGCCGGGAGAGGAGCTCTGGATCCTCGTTCCCGTGGTCGACGGCATCGAGCGGGCGCTGGCTGTCGCTCGGCTGGCGCCGGGGACCTCGGTCTCCATGCCGGCCGGCGTCGATGCCCGGTCGCACGCGGTAGTTGTCACCACCGGACCCGCCGAGGTTGTCCACCTCCTGGACGGCGGCTCGGCCGATCGGGCCGAGCAGGCCGCCCGGCGGGCTGTCGGCCACGAGCTCGTCGGCCTGACGGCGGGGATGCTCGCCATTGCGGTCGAGCACGCAACGGCCCGGATGCAGTTCGGCCGCACCATCGGAAGCTTCCAGGCGGTCAAGCACATGCTCGCGGACGTGGTGGTGGCGATGGAGGCGGCACGTGGTGCGCTCGACGAGTGCTGGCAGGGTCCGGCGGAAGCAGAGCTGGTGAGCCTTGTCGCCACCGTGTTGTGCGGACGGGCGGCCGAGCTCGCGATCCGCAACTGCTTGCAGGTCACGGGCGGCATGGGCTTCACCGAGGAGTTTCCCCTGGGTGCGCTGGTGAGGCGCGCGCTGATGATCGAGCCGCTGTTCGGTGGGGAACGGGCATCTACCTCGCAGGTCGGTCGCACACTCTTCAGCGCGAAGCAAGTGCCGCGGTTGTCGGACTTCAAGGAGAGCTGACGGTGCCTGCTCAGAAGAACGTGCGCGTCATCGACGCATGGATCCAGCCATGGACCGAAGAGGTCGTCCGAGGTCTGTCCCGGCGCACGAGCCACGTGTTCGAACGCTACGGTGCCAGTCGGGTGGCAAAGGGCATCTCGCTGGAAACGATGATGGACGAGCTGCAGGCCTCGCCTGTGGATCTGGCTCTCATCTCGGGCGGCCCAGCGGTGCCGATGCCCATCGTCCTGCAGGCGTTGAACGCCTGGCCCGATCGGTTGATCGGTGTGGCCGCGGTCGACCCGCTCGACGGCGTAATGCGCGCGGTCCGCGAGCTGGAGGCCTATGCGCGCGACTATCCAATCTGCGCGATGAAGCTCGAGCCCTTCTACTTCTGGCGTGATCCCACGGACCGGGTCTTCTATCCGCTGTATGCCAAGTGCGAAGAGCTTGGCCTGGCTTTGCAGACCCAGGTCGGCGGAACGGGACCGCTCTACCCTTCCCGAACCGGGCGACCGTTATGCATCGACGAGGTCGCACTCGACTTCCCCGACCTGACCATCGTGTGCGGTCATGTCGGCACGCCGTGGGTCGAGGAGATGATCCACGTGGCGTGGAAGCACGACAACGTCTACATAGACACGTCGGCGCGGCTGCCCAAACACTTCGAGCCGGAGTTCGTGCGGTTTCTGACGACCTACGGCCAGGACCGCTGCATCTACGCGTCGGATTGGCCGCTGCTGGACTTCAACATGCCGCTGGCGCAGCTCGACACGTTGAACCTGGATGCCCCCGTGCGGCAGAAGTTCCTCGCCGGCAACGCGGTGCGCGCGTTCGGCCTCGAACGCTTCGGTGTCGTTGTCGATGCCTTGCGAGAAAAGGAGATTCCCGGCCAGTGAAAGGAGACACGATGACTAACGCACTTCTCGACGAGCTGGTGATCCGGAAGATGATGGAGCTGTTCATGCGGCGCATGGACGACCAGGACGGCCATGGCGTGGCGTCCATGTTCACGGACGCTGGCGTCTTCCGGGTCTCGGGTAAGGAGCTCGTCGGTCGCGACGCGATCAGCGGCTTCCTGCTGAACGAGCGGCAGTTCGTCGGCGAGCCGGTTCGCTGGCAGGAAGAGGGGAACTTGCTGCATCACCCGCGCGGGATTCACATTCTGTCCTCGCCGATCATCGAGATCGACGGCGATGCCGCGACGGCCGAGTGTGACTGCGTGACGGTCCATCGCGATGCCGACGGCCACCCACGCCTGGGCATCTTGTGCCGCTACCGCGACCGCCTCGTGCGCTCCGGTGACGGGCGCTGGCTGATCGCCGAACGCACCGGAGTGGCGCTGCGTAAACGCGACCCGAGCGAGCTCGAGCACCTGCCTCGCGGGGTGCGCGAGGCAACATGACTCGTAGGGCAGGACCGGCTCCATGCGCGTAGCTGAGCCGAGCGCCGCCGCGGAGCTGCAGCTTGAGCAGTACGCGACGACGCTGGACAACACCGGTCGCTGGGGACCCGACGATGAAGCGGGCACGTTGAACTTCCTCACCAGTGATGTCGTCCGCAACGCGGCCTCGTTGATCCGGACAGGCGACCGGGTTGGGTGCGCCAGGCCCGTCGGGCTGGTGGCCGGTGCGGCACCGGGCCGCGGCGTCCTGCACTGGATGACGAAGAGCGGGGCGGACAACTCCCCCGCCGGGTCGGGAACGGCGACGGACTGGGTGGGCCTCCCTCTGCACGGCACCGAGTACACGCATCTCGACGGGCACGCCCATTGCTTCTGGAACGGGCGCATGTACAACGGCCGCAGCATGCTGGCCGTGACCACGAACCGGGGGGCTCTCCAGGGCGGCCTCGAGCCCACGTTCCCGGGAATCGCCGGGCGCGGCATCCTTTTCGACGCGGTGGCCGTCAACGCCGGTGAGAGGCTGGCCCCGGGAATGGCGATTGAGGCGTCCGACCTTAACGAGTTCTTCCGCCGAGTCAACCTGACTCCGGCGTCGGGCGACGTCTTGTTCGTCCGGACCGGCAACAAGCGTACCCACGAGCGGGACGGACTTCCCGGGCTGGACATCTCCTGCCTCCAATGGCTCTACGACAGCCAGACATCGGTCCTGCTGAGTGACGCCGTCAGCGACGTGTTCCCCGGTGTCCACAAGCACATGGACGAACCCATCCACACGGTCAGCCTCGCCCTGATGGGCCTCTGGATGATCGACAACGCCGCCCTCGACGATCTGGCCGCGCAATGCGAGGCCGTCAAGCGTTACGAATTTTTCACCGTCATCAGCACGATCCCGTTCCGCCGGGCTACCGGAACGCTCGTGAACCCGATCGCAATCTTCTGAGGTGGCGGGCCTGACTCACATCTCCGACCAGATGCGCGCTGCTGTGGGCCGCTCGACAGGCCCGCGCGTCTCCTTTCCGGTGTCCGAGTCCGACATCCGGCGCTGGGCGATCGCGGTCTACTACCCGGACCCGCCCCCTCGCGAGTTCATTGACGCCGACGCGGCTGCACGATCCCGGCACGGCGGTTTCGTCGCGCCTGAGGAGTTCAATCCCTTCGCCTGGATGGTCGCGGTCGACAATCAATCCAGCGACACCACCGTCAACGATCCAGACCGCACGGAGCGGATGCTGGGGGTCGCCGGCCCTGGGCTGCGCTACCAGCTCAACGGCGGGCAGGAGGTCGAGTACGGCGAGCCGATTCGCCCGGGCGACGTCGTGACCGAAGTGTCCCGCTTGGCTTCGTACCACGAGAAGGAGGGCCGCCTCGGTCTAATGCTCTTCACGATCACCGAGCTCACGTGGACCAACCAGCGCAACGAGTTCGTGAAGCTGACGCGCCAGTCCCTCATCCGTTACTGATCTAAGCGAGGAAAACGTATGTCGCAGGTCTTGCAACCAGAGGTCGGGGACGAGCTGCCGCCTTTCGTCCGCGTGACCGGCCTCGACAACTGGAACAGGTTCGCCGCCGTCAACGACGAGTTCGTCCCGATCCATATGGATGACGAGGCCGGGCGGGCGGCCGGCTATCCCAGCGCCTTCGGCATGGGCACCTTGCAGTGGTCGTACCTGCACAACGTCGTGCGCGGATGGTGCGGGCCTTCCGGCAGGATCCTCAGCCTGCGTTGTGAGTTCCGCTCGGCCAACACGAAGGGCATGACCGTCACCGCGCGAGGCGTTGTAACGAACATTCGGAGCACACAGCAGGGCCGGATTGTGGACCTGGACGTCTGGACCGAGGACCAGGAAGGCAGGAAGATCGCGCCAGGTTCGGCGTCAGTGCTTCTGTTGGCTTAGAGGCGAGCTGGGCGAATATCTGTTCGTTGGTCGCTCCTCCCTATTTATATAGTGATTGATTCGTTCTATGTCTATAATGATGGGGCTGTCCACATGGAGATCGCCCGATGCAAAGGCACACTTCCGAGGGCGGCGAATCTTCCTGAGGTACCGAAGGAGTTAAGGTGAACCCCAAGAGAACCGTTGCAATGTCGACCGCGCTGCTGGGCGCGTGCAGTCTGATCCTGGCCGGGTGTGGCTCGTCGAGCAGCAGTGGGCCTACTTCCAAGTCCACCGTGAAAGTGATGGCCATGGGAGTATTCGCATCGACCGTCATCTCGCTTCCTGACGCATTGGCGGCGCTGAAGGCCGGCGTCGCGCAGGTGAACGCCTCCGGGGGAGCCAACGGACACCAGATCGACCTCACCATCTGTGACGACGGGTTCGATCCGAACAAGGCGGCCGCCTGCGCCCGACAGGCCGTCTCCGAGGGCGATGTCGCCGTCATCGCCCCATACGAGTACTTCTCCGCCAACGCGCTCCCGGTGCTCGAGGCGGCGAAGATCCCGATCATCTACAACCACCTCTCGGCAGACATCGATGGGAAGAGCCCGATCTCCTACCCGCGAGACGCAGGTACGCCCGGTGTCTACGCGACGCTGGGCATCGAGCTGGCGAAGGAAGGCTGCACGAACGTCGGCGCCATCGTGGCCGCGTTCCCCGCAGCCGCTCTCGGTGCGAAGTGGCTCGAAACCGGACTGAAGTCGGTGACGAGCAGCGCAACGCTA